>Ga0070737_10002056_pt1 | contig 25498 bp, 23 predicted proteins | sample Coa_R1_10_FD_66438 | JGI IMG/M metagenome (GOLD analysis project Ga0070737, IMG submission 66438) | Surface soil microbial communities from Centralia Pennsylvania, which are recovering from an underground coalmine fire - Coalmine... | ecosystem: Environmental > Terrestrial > Soil > Unclassified... | reverse complement strand
AGGTCTTGCAGTTGCGCTCGGTGGAGATGGCACGGCGTTTCAACGTACCTCTGGTGGTGCGTTCCAGTTTCAACGAATCGGCGGGAACCTGGGTGGGACACGAAGATCAATCGATGGAAAACGTGCTGGTCGCGGGGGTGACCCTTGATCGCGATCAAAGCAAAATCACCCTGACCGGAGTCGAAGATCGGCCTGGCTTGGCGGCGCGCATCCTTGGCCCAATTGCAGCGGTCGGGATTGTCGTGGACATGATTATTCAGAACGCCGGGGCCCAGGGACGCACCGACATGACCTTTACCGTGGGGCGTGGTGACGCCCGCCGCGCGCTGGATTTGACCGAGCAAGTGGCACGCGAAGTCGGCGCACGCGGCGTGGCTCACGAAGATGGTCTGGCCAAGGTTTCGATCGTGGGGCTGGGGATGCGCAGTCATGCCGGGGTCGCGGCCCGGATGTTCGAGGTGTTGGCCAACGAACGCATCAATATCCAGATGATTTCGACCTCTGAAATCAAACTCTCGGTAGTGATCGACGCCAAGTACGGCGAGCTGGCGGTGCGTGTCTTGCACGACGCCTTTTTGGCCAACCCGGAGGAGAGCGCCAAGCCCAGCGCTTCGTGAGGCGATGGCGGACGGCGGTAAAATCTACGTTTACGATACCACCCTGCGCGACGGCCTGCAGTCGGACGATGTTTCGCTGACGGTTGACGACCGCTTGGCGATCGCCGCCCGGCTCGATGAGATGGGCTTCGATTATATCGAGGGAGGCTGGCCGGGCTCCAATCAGCGCGACGCTGAATTCTTCACGCGTGCGGCCAAGCTGCGTCTGCGTCATGCCAAGTTATGCGCCTTTGGTGCTACCCGCCGCGCACGGATCAAGGCCTCGCAGGACCGAAGCCTGGCCTTGCTCCTGCGCGCTGGCACGCCGGTGGCCACGGTGGTGGGCAAGACCTCGGAGCTGCACGTGCGCGAGGCCTTGCGCATCTCGCTTCAGGAAAACCTTGACATCTTGGGCGATACCGTGCGCTATCTCAAACAGCACGTCGATGAGGTGATTCTGGATGCCGAGCACTTTTTCGACGGGTTTGCCCAAAATCCGCAATTCACTTTGTCCTGCATCAAGGCTGCCGCGCAGGCCGGTGCCGATTTGGTGTGCCTGTGCGATACCAACGGCGGGAGGCTGCCTGAGGAGATTGCGCAGGCGGTCGCGAGGGCGCGGGAGACGCTGCCGTGCGGGGTGGGAATCCATTGCCATAACGATTCCGACGTTGCGGTTGCCAATACCGTGGCGGCGGTGCGAGCGGGCGCGCGCCAAGTGCAGGGGACGATTAACGGGCTGGGCGAGCGCTGCGGCAACGCCAACCTGATTTCGGTGATTGCTAACCTGCAGCTCAAAATGGGCTATCAATGCCTGCCCGCGGCCAAGCTCAAGCATCTGCGCCAGCTCTCCACCCTGGTCAACGAGCTGGCCAACCTGACCCCGATGACACGCCAGCCTTACGTCGGGCGCTCCGCTTTCGCTCACAAGGGTGGTTTGCACGTTTCGGCGGTACAGCGCAACACAGCCACCTACGAGCATATCGATCCGGCGTTGGTGGGCAATGATCGACGTGTACTGCTCTCCGAGTTGGCAGGACAAAGCAACATCGTTTACAAGGCGCGGGAATTCGGCCTGGAACTCAAGCCCGACGACGAACGAATTTCCGGGTTGCTGGCCGAACTCAAGCGGCTAGAGGCGGCGGGCTATGCTTACGATGGCGCCGACGCTTCTTTCGAGCTGGTGATGCTGCGTGCGCTGGGGCTGGAACGCGAACATTTCGGCCTAGTCAGCTTCCGCGTCTTCGACGACAAGTGGAACGCGGAGCAAGCGCCTTTTAGCGAGGCGATCGTAATTATCGACGGGCCCGACGGGCGGCGCACCCGTAGTGCCGCCACTGGCAACGGTCCAGTCAACGCGCTGGACTCCGCCTTGCGCGCCGCGCTCATTCCCTACTATCCGACCTTGGGCGCGATGCGCTTGGCCGACTACAAGGTCAGGGTGCTTGATAACGGGGCTGGCACCGGCGCGCGGGTCAGGGTTCTGATCGAATCCACCGATGGCAAGCGGCGCTGGACCACGGTGGGGGTTTCGGCCAACGTGATCGAGGCCAGCTGGCAAGCCCTGATTGATTCGGTGGAATATAAGCTGCATCGCGACCGCGCCCAACCCAAGCTCAGGGCCGCCGCTTCCATGCGCGCATTCAAGCGCAAGGCGGTCGTATCCAACGGGCGGGCGCACGCGGGCAATTTGAATGGTGCCCGAACCGTTGTGACCAAATCCGACGTGCTTGAGCGCCGCCCTGGGTAAGAGATAGCTTCCTTCTTTACTCCCTCGGCTCTTGGCTCAGCGGAGAGAAGGAGCAGGCTGGGGCAGAATTGTTTTCCGCCCGGGCGCATTTGTTACTGCGCCCGCGGGCGCCAGAGGTGCCAATGGCCTGGCTTAGCCGCTTGCGTGAAGACGTTCAGGTTGTTTTCGACTTTGATCCCGCGGCGCGTACCGTTTTGGAGGTGGTCTTATGTTATCCCGGCGTGCACGCCATCTGGGCCCATCGCATAGCCTCCTGGCTGTGGCGTCATCGACTCAAGCTGCTGGCGCGGATTGTCAGCGAACTGTCGCGCTGGCGCACGGGTATCGAGATTCATCCCGGGGCCCGACTGGGGCGCCGTTTGTTCATCGATCATGGGATGGGTGTAGTCATCGGCGAGACCGCCGACATCGGCGCCGACGTTTTGATCTACCAGGGTGTAACCCTGGGCGGCACCAGCCTTAAGAAGGAAAAGCGCCATCCCACGATCGAGGACCATGTCATGATCAGCGCTGGCGCAAGCGTGCTCGGCCCGGTTACCATCGGCCACCATAGCCGAATCGGCGCGGGCGCGGTGGTGGTCACCTCGGCGCCGCCCTACTCGACCATCGTGGGAATTCCGGGCAAGACCGTGGAGCGCGATCGCTCGCGCCCCGAAGTCATGGATCTCGATCACGCTCACCTGCCTGACCCGGTGGCACGCGCGATCGGCGCGATGAGCGAACAAATGAAACGGCTGTCAGTGCGGATAGAGGAGATGGAGGCGCGCCAAGATTGTCTGGAGGATCAGATGGCCGAGGAGCAACGTCCCCCGCCTTCCCCAGCCCTGGACAAGCCGCGCTGAAGGGCGGGCTGCCATCGCTTGACGCTCGCCTTTGTCGATAAATAAATCGCCGCGGCCAGGTTTACTTCCCTGCCGATGCGCCGACGCTAGCCTGCGAAGAAGCGGGGCGCGGTGCGAAGAGCGCGAAGCACTTGGATGAGTTGAACACGTAACTTTCCACGTAATCAATAATCTGCGCCGATTGCTTGAGCTGCGTCATCGCTCCCGCCAAGCAAACCCAGTTAAGGATTTCGTGTTGCCCTGACTCCTCGATTTGGCTTTGTGGCAATTTGCCCCAGTTGACAAAACCACCGCTGCGGAGCTCTTCATGCCGTGCGCGGTCGGCGGGTAAATCCGGATAGAGCCGGCCGTGCTTTTCAGTCAGCGAACCGTGCGACCAACTCGACGAGGCAATGAGGGCCACTCGCCAGGGGCTATCGGCGAACCAGCGCGCGATCGCGCCACCCAGGGCGAAGCAGCGGGCCGGGCTGGGCGCGGGCGGCGAGACTTCGTCGGCTCCTTCGCCCATTGAGCCGGCGGCGGTCTTAATCAACTGATTACCGTAGCAATTGACCGCAAAGGGAATAACCGGATAGGGAAAACCACGCCGCTCGTAATCCAGATATACGATGGTGTTGTTGAACGAGTGGGCCAAGCCAGCTTCGCTGCGAAAGGCGTAGGAGTACGCCAGATCGAAGCCCTCTTCGATAAGCTGCCGGCACAGGCCCGAGGCCGCTTCGCGATGGCCGCGCACGGTGATCTGGGTGTCGTTGGGCAGGCCCCAGACGTTGTCTTGGGTCTTGAACACCACTTGTCCGCCGCCGTAGGGACGGCATTGGAGCGAATCAAAAATGCCGATGCAAAAAGCGGGGATGCAATCGCGCCGATAGTTTTCGTACTGATCGTCGCCCCAGATCAGGATCAAGTCAGGGCGGAAGGCGTCCAGTTCGGCGCGCAGCCGCGCATAGCCGGCGAGCAGGCGATTGCGATGTTCGATGGCGGCGGCATGCCCCTGATCGTCGCTCCATTCGGCGCGCATCTGGGGCGGCCACAATTGCGGATTGTTATAAAGTTCAGCCTTGATTCGTCCGATCTCGGTGTTGCGCAATAGCATCCGCGACCAATGTTCAGGCGCTACCAGCGGTCCCGGATAGTGGCTTAATCCCATGCCTAACACCGCGGCCATGTGCGTGCCCTCCTTAACCGGCCAAATTCAGCGCGCAAGCGCGTGCTGCGACGGCGGTTCGCTCTGATGCGACAAACCGATCTCCCTACGCTCACGACTGGACTGCAGGATCGCAAGACAGATCTCCGTGGTAGCCATGCCCCAGCGCGCATCCAACAGGGGCGGGCGCTTTTCCTTGACCGCGCCATAAAGCTCCAGCAATTCAGCGGCACGTCCCCGGCTGGGCGGGCACTTTATCTCGCGCCGACCTTCGCTGCCGTACACATACAGTCCTTCGGGCGATTGCCGGATCACGCCCCGCTCGCAGGTTGCCAGCGTGAGCCCGAAGAAGGGCTGTTGCTGAGGCGCGTCGGGAATAGGGCCCGCGCCGCGTCCGTAACCATAGGGATTGCCGGCGCGCACCTTGGCGTACTTGTCGGCCTCGCTGACCGGCCCGGGAGGGCGCTCGCGAGGCAGGATCGAGTCGTAATTGCGATGGCGTTTGCCCGACTCGCCAATTCCCCAGGTCAATTCAGTTATGTCGAAATAACCATAGCCGTCGAAGACGGCGGTTGCCGCGACTCCGTTGTCGAAATCCAAAAAGGCGGTGTAATTGCCCTCGCCTTTGGGATAATGCGGATCCCAGCGGCCAGTGATCGCTTTGACGCTGCGTGCTTTGGCCCCCGCCAAATAGCGCAGCGTATCGAGCTGATGAGGCCCTTGCCGGAAGACTACCCCGGTGCCCTGGCTGGTGTCGACTTCGTCGGCGACAATGGAGCGGATAAGCCAGTCGTTCCAGTTCCAAGTTTGGATGTGAATCAGCCGTCCTAACTCGCCGCTAGCGAGCACCGCGCCGATGGCCTGGATGGGGGCGTCATAGACCTTGGAATGACCTTGGACATATTTAACCCCGTTGCGCTCGACCGCCTCTACCATCGCGGCGCATTGCTCCAAGGTGATTGCCATGGGCTTTTCACAGATGACATGTTTGCCCGCGTTGGCGGCCGCGATTACGTGCTCGGCGTGGAAGCGATTGGGGGAAGCGATCCAGACCCCATCGACCTGTGGGCTGGCGAACAGTTGGGCGGCATCGTCGTACATTGAAAGCGGCTTGCCGTACTGGGCCGCGAAGTACTCCAGGTTGTCGCGCCGGACGTCGGCGATGGCGGTCAGCTCGACCTGCGCCGCCACCCGTTTTAGATGGGGCACGGTTTGCAGTGCGCCGATGCCCACTCCGACAATCCCCAGTCGCAGTGCAGCCATGTCAACCTCTTGGCAATTCGGCCACCGCCGACCGCTCTTACTTGGCGGAGCCGCCCCTGAAGGCCGCGGCGGTCGCCTCCTGGGTGCCAAAGAAGCTCAGCACTTCGCTGCCCCACGGGCGGGTGGCGCTGGGAAAACTGATCATCTGGTTTTCCGCCGCATCGCGCACCACCGCGACGGTGGGTTCTTCGCCACGCTCGACCCGGGCGATTTGCTCGGCCAGCATCCGGCGATACATCACAATCCCACGGTCCGAGGCGCCCAGATGCTCGTGCGAGCGATCGTAAATCGTGCCCTGGCTCTCCCACGCCATTCGATCCTGGCTGTAAAACGAGCGTAAATCATGTTCCCCTTCGGGCGTCATCATTTCGCTCAGATACTGGAAAGGCGGATCTTCATCTTCGCTCATCCTGACTCCGTCGGGAGGGGAGGCAACGAAGCCGATCCATACGATCCGCGTGCTGTAGTCGTCGATTGGTACTCGCCAATGGAGGGCTTCGACCGGACCTTGCGGAATGCGCAAGATGTTGGGGAAAATCAGCGGCGGGCGGATTTCGACTTCGCTGGCAATGCCCTTCTCGGGGTCGCCCTTATAGACCAGCAGCTTTTCCACGCCCCAACGGCAGATTTCCCAGTCGTATTTTTCAATTGGTCGCCGATAATAGCCCGCGTCGCCCTGAATCGGCAGATTCTTGACCACCGACATTTGACCGTGCAGGTAGAAGGTGTGAACCGTGTCGACAGTATTTTCCTGGCATTGTAGCCAGTTGCAGCGATGAACCGGCATCAGATGGATCAGCCGCCGGCCGTCGGTGCGCACCAGTACATCCCAGCGCGGTAACAGCGGGGCGCGCGTCGGGTCCGGCCCCATATAGGTGAACAGCAGGCCGGCCAGCTTGACCACGGGGTAAGCTCGCAGCCGGATGCGGTCCTTCAGCCCCTCACGCTGCGGCTCGAAGGGCTGTTCAGTGCAGCGCCCGGCTAGATCGTATTTCCAGCCGTGATAGCAGCAGCGCAGCTCCTCGCCCTCGATAAAGCCGTGATATAGCGAGACCCCGCGATGGGGGCAATGCTCTTCGACGCAGCCGAAGCGTCCGCTGTCGGTGCGAAACACCACCAAGTCCTCGCCCATGATGCGGATGCGTTTTTTGGGCTGCTCGATGGTCAACTCGGCGGCCGGACACAACGGCTGCCAGTAGCGGCGCAGTAATGCGCCACACGGCGTGCCGGGTCCAACTCTGGTCAGTCGTTCGTTTTCTTCGGGTGAGAGCATAGGCCTTTACCCAGTTTCTGGTTAACGTGACAAATCCGCAATCAAGCCGCGCCCTGACGGGTACTCCCACGCAGGAATTCCAGGGCAATTGCTGCTACCACCTCGGGCTTGTCGTTCTGAACCTGATGACCCGCGCCGGCGATCCAATGGAACTTGACCTGGGGCAGCATCGGCTCCAGTGCCCGGCCGGTCTGTGGCAAGGCGAAATGGTCGTCCTGGCCCCAGATGAAAATGGTCGGGATGTGTGCGGTCAGCACCGGCAGGGTGGCCCGCATGTCCATTTGCAGAGACAAAACCGGGTCGCGGCGCAGCGCTTCCGTCGCCTTGGTAAAAGCCGCCATCGCGGCCATCGCACCCGGGCGTGTGGCGGCGGCTTGGCGTTGATCTACCACCTCGTCGGTTATTTTGCTGGAGTCATTGACCAAGCCCTCCAGGAGTTTCTTCATTGCCGCGCGCGTCCCGTCGTAGCTCTGCAGGGCCTTCATTGCCGCAGTGGGCTCCTGCTTGAGTCCCATCGACTGGCCGATGGTCAGCGAGCCGATGAGAATCAGATGGGAGACGCGTTCGGGATGGTGCAACGCATACTGGGCCGCGACCCAGGCACCTTGGGAATTGCCCAGCAAGGCGAAGCGATCCAGGCACAAGGTATCGACAAAATCTCGCAGATGCGCGACCCGATCGAGCAACCCGTGGGGGGTTGGCGCATAAGGATCGGTCATGCCATACCCGCCCACCGAATCGGGCGCCACGCAGCGCAGTGGCGCCAGGGCCGCGATCAACTCGCCCATCCCGGCCTTGCCCGAGGAGCCATGGCCGCCGCCATGAATCGCCACCAGGGTGGGCCCGTCGTCACCGACCTCGGTGTAATGGGTCTTGACCCCGTTGGCATTGACAAAACGCGAGCGCAGCACGCGATCAGCCATTAACTTGTTCTCCCTGCGGCCGGCTTTCCGGTGCGCTATTTTCGGCCTTGCGCCAGGATCAGTCCTGCGGCTATTCCTTGGCGAAGGCAACCTCGACGCAATCTAACCCCGCGATTTCGACCTTGACCGCCTCACCCCAGCGCACGGCCGCCATTGGACCCAGGGCCCCCGATAGCACCGTGTCACCAGCCTCCAGCGGGCGGCTCAATTGAGCCATGGTCTGCGCCAGCCAGAGCACCGCATTGAGCGGATGGCCCAAGCAAGCGGCGCCCACGCCCAGCGAAGCGGTCTGACCGCCGACCTGCATCAACATCCCACACAGGCGCAAATCCAGCCCTTCCAGCCGCCGCGGCCGGGTGCCCAGGACGTAGAGCCCCGAGGAGGCGTTGTCCGCGATGGTATCGACCAGCTTGATGTTCCAGCCGGCGATGGCGCTATCGACAATCTCGATCGCGCATACCGCGTAACCAACCGCGCCGATTACGTCCGCCAGCGTGATCCGCGGCCCGGGCAGGGCACGCTCCATCACCAGCGCCACCTCGGCCTCGACTTTGGGCTGGATCAGCCGGCCGCGTGCAACTTCGCTACCGGCGGGCACCGCCATGTCGGCGAACAGCATGCCGTAGTCGGGCTGGTTGACGTCGAACTGGCGCTGCACCGCCTGCGAGGTAAGCCCGATTTTCCGCCCCGACAACAGCCGCCCCTCGCCCAGCCAGCGTTTGGTATTGGTTTCCTGTACGGCGTAGGCGGCGGCGAGGTCCCCTGCGGGCAGTAAATCGCGTACCGGTGCGCAGGGGGTTGCCGCGCGCCGGGCCTGATAAATCAGCTCGGCGGCATGGGAAATGGCTTTGGTGTCTGCGGTCATTGGCTCAAGAAACGCTGCACTACCACTTCAACCAGCGGGCGAACGGATCCTCCACCTCCCATCGTGGTGCGCAGTCGCAACTCAAAACTACACGCTGTGTTGTAACAAAAGCCCGCGCGCGCCGTCAAATTGGGTTTAGCGCGGTGCGCCCGCTGTGGCGCACTCTACGTTAGCAGGTAAGAGGGTTTGCTCGCAGCCAATTCGTCGGTTTTGTCACAAACATAGGAAATGTCCGGGGCATAAACATTTAAAGAGGTCCGGGGAGTGGGATAGAGCCGAGCGGTGGAAGACACCGAGCGGCGAGTATGGCGAGAGGCGCGGGCAATGACGCGGCGGGAGGTGATCACGAAGGCGATCGCCGGGGAGCTGCAGTGGATACAGGCGGCGGTTTGATTGCCGATTATGCGCAGGCCAACCAATATCTGGAAGAGGTCTTTATCCCCGACTTCAATCGCCGCTTCGCCGTCAAACCAGCGCAAAAGGAAAGCGCCTTTACCAAGCTGCCCGGCCTGGAGCTGGACCTGCTGCTCTCCAGCCACTATCGCCGGATCGTCCGTAACGACAATACCGTGACCTTCAACAACCTCATCCTGCAGCTGCCCACCACCCGCCAGCGACCCCATTTCGTGCGCTGCCCCGTCATCGTCCACCAGTTCACCAATGGCACCTTGGGGGTCGGCTATCAGGGCCGCTTGCTGGCTCGTTACGATTCCCTGGGCGCACCGCTCCCAGCTCAACCCAATAAGGTGCGCCCCGCAAGGGCGCAGCGCTGGGCCGGCCAATACTGGCCGGCCGGCGACGCTGCAGCGCCCTTGCCTGAGCGATTCCAAAACCAACATTTTTCCGCCCGCACTCCATTCTCCAATCAGAGCGCGGACGGAAAAATTCTTGAGCTCCCCTCAAACCCTATCCCGGAGGTCCTTTGACCATGCCCTCTTTCAAACCACCTATGCGGACATCTCTAATTGTTTATGACCCGGACATCTTTAACTGTCAGCGACAGGTCCGCCACGGTCGAATCAGCCTAGAGTTCACCGCGGCCACTCCGCTGTGAGACGCCCACTCGGGCTCCGCAGGCTGCGCCGCTCGCGCTCATCATCCAGCCCCGCCCATTCCCCCTGCGTCTCCGCTTCGCGCCGCTCTCATAGGTGGCGTGCGCTCCGCTAGCACGCCGCGCCAGCCCCGACGCGCGCGTGCCTGCGGGTCTCATCAGGAGCGATCAGCGTGGCCCCGGCTGCTCTTCATCGATCTCTCGGCATCAAGCAGCTTTCTGAGTCTCGCCGTTACACGGCCGGGGTTCCGAAGGGAAGACTCCCAAAACCGCACTACTGCCCAGCCTTGCGCGCGGAGCATTCGATTGACGGCCCTGTCGCGCCGCCGGTTGCCCTCAATCTTCGGCCGCCAGTAGCTAAGGTTTGACTTCGGAATGCGGAACCGCTTCGGATTTCCATGCCAGAAGTCTCCATCGATAAAAACTGCTAACCGCTCCTTTCGAAACACGAAGTCCGGGCGTCCGGGCAGCTTGCTGCCTCGGCGCCAGCCGCGGATTCCGCACTCTCGCAGCAGGATCGCGAATCGCAGTTCGGTGCTTCTGTTGCCAGCCGAGCGGATCCGCGCCATAATGCGCGACCGCTGGTCCGGCGAAAAGACATCGGTCATTGCTTCAAGCCGCAAGCCGAGGCGCCTCGTCGCGTAACGTCGCGATTACCTCCTCCTTGGATAGGCAGTCGAGCACGCGAACCCCCCCGGTGAGATTTAGAAACCTCACGAGACCCCGAATTTTCCTGCGGTTTTCGTCGCCGCCGGCCAGCAGCTTCGGGTTCTCCCTTAAAAACTCGAGAAATCCATGTACTACGGCAGGCGCGCGGCCGATGCTGTTCTCAAGAAGATTTTGAGTGATGTCCAGTTTTGAAAGCAGAATTCTCGTTAGCTCATAAGGATCGGAGCGGACCGGGTCGTGCGAAAGTTTTGCACACCACCACAGACGAGCCGCTCCGTTCCGAAGCAGCGCACGACTTTCATTTCTCGCAACAAAATATCGCTCCAAAATGAATCGCTCGGCTCTGCTCCTGTCGGCCAAATATCGTTCGACGGGCCAGCGCTTTCTCATATAGACCCACAGCTCCACATGAGTAAGGCGCGCCCACAAACGAGGATCTCGAGCCACGCGAGGACTTAGATTGGGAAGCGACCTATGGATGCTTACGGCGTTCTCGAAATCCTTGAGGTCGTCGCCGTCCGGCAGCAGAAGTTGGAGCGGCTCCGCAGGAACGAGATCCGTCTGAAGCTCCCATTTGGGCCCTGAGGCAAACTCCGCGATCCACGGCCTGTCTTGCTGGTATCGCGCGACGTTCGCGCCTATCGCCCCGCGCAGCTTGTTTGTAAAGGCCTCGCGGAGCACGTTCAGCGCGTGGATCATTTTATGAAGCCGCCTCCGCGAACCGGTGGGCGCTCGTCAGCGTCCGGCGAATCGGCAGATCAAGCAGCCGTTGAACTGCGGTGATGGGGTCGCTGTCTTTGGAAAGCCCCAAGGAGTGCATCCTAGCGATCAATACTTCGTACCAGCGCAGCCCCTCGAACTCGTCACCGGATCCGCTGCGAATCTCACTCAGCGCTGCGATCAGGGCGGGCAACACGATCGCCATGCTCACTATTTCAAGGAGCGCCTCGTTGTTCCGAAGGATTTTGTATTGCTCGAAGTCTGGCTTCGAGAGCACGACGCGAATCTTTTGCTGCTGAAGATCCAGCTTCATCGGCTGATCGCCGTCCTCGATTGAACAGTCGATCTGCATGATTGTCCCGATTCTGCCGAGCGATTCCTGCGGCTCGACAAGGAAAGTCCTCGTTTCGCCGATCGCTAGGATGTCCGCCCGCCGGATGATGAACGCTGCCCCCTTGTAATCTTCGTGAGCTGCCTCGATCGCGTAGCCGCGAATTGTCTCCTTGGAAACCGCGAAGACGTTGAGCTCGACGGTTTCGTTGAGCTGGTCGGTTGGGATCGTTATTTTCTCTCGCTCTTCACGGAACTCGTATGCGCGCCGAAAAACAGTATTCGTACATTCCACATGCGCTACGTATGCGGCGCGCCCAGCTTTCACCAAGTCCAAGATTGTGCCGCTGCTGCACTGGATTCTGATGTCGATGTACACAAACTGCTTATCAGCCGACACTTCGATCGTTGGCTGGAAGGCGGCGCCGGGCACGTCGTCGCGATTTCCTAACACCGGGTGCGGGTAAGATCTTCGGCTAAGCTTCATGCGCAGTAATTTCCATCGCTACGCGGAGCGGGTCCCGCAAAGAAATCTCAAGCAAAAGAGGTCCGTTTTGCGCGACGCTCAGCGGACCGATTATCCCGCCTCCCGTCACTGGAACCATGGTTCCGTCCTGGCTCTTCGCAGTCAGAATTTCAGCAGGCACCTTGCCGTCGTCGCCAACGGTCCAGATTTGCGCGTTCAGCTGCTTGACGCCCGGCGCTTCGGGCCTGATTCGAACCCGATAAACTTGGCCGGCGTCGTCCGCCACGAAGGTTCGGTAGAAGATCGGAACCGCCGGCTTTCCGCCTGTTCCCGCGCCGCTTCGACCCTTTGCACTCTCCCCGACGCCGCCTCCGTCCGATCCGCCGTCACCATCGTTCGCATGACCGCCGAAACCGGTATCGTCGTCGCCCTCGCCTCGGCGTGCGGAGTCCGGCTGCATCTCCTTCCGAGGCTCGATCCGTCGAGTCGGTATTTGGGCCGGGCGCACTTCGCGGTCCAGCGATTCGCCTTTTTTCTGGTCCGAACGCGACCCATCCAGCGGCTCCTCAGGGCTTTCCTCATCGTCCGGCAGATACCTGCTCAGGCCCGGGATGGAGAGCGACGTCTTATCGTCAACCGGCCACAACTGCCTTATGCAAGATCTGATGAATTCGATGAGCTCCGCCTGCGTAGCGCGATGCGCGCCCTTTTCCGGCAGATCGGGGTCCCACTTGTCGTGGCCCGGAGGCTCCATCTCGCGCAGCGTCGCATTCCCGTTCTCGCTACGACATATAAAAACGCCGCAAAATGGAACGATCGAACGGAAAAGCTTCTCATACACCTTCATTCCAGTCTTGCGAAACATGGCGACGTGCTTTGTCATCTCATCCGACGGGCCCGCGAAAAGATAGACTTCGCAATCGCCAAGCGTGTCCAGTTTCTTCTTGATGGGCGGAATGCTGGGGTTTGTGAAAGCTCGGCAGTACAGGTGCGCGGTGAAGTCCTCTTTTGCCGAGAACTGCCCCAGGAGCTTGGCAAGGCTGTCGGCGTCGATAACTATATGACCGACTTGAACTACGAGATCGCCCGATTGAATCGCCAACCAGAAATTCTCCAACACCGAGTAGACCAAGTCATCCTCCCAGCTTTCGCTGGCAGGAAAACCCAGAACAAAAATATCGGTGCCAGGTTCGTGTCTCCTGAAGGGTTTCGGAATTGCGTCCTCGATCCGGACCGACGCACCACCCTGCTGGCCCAAGAATCCTGTCGGCTGCGCGGTTCCGTCGCCAGGCAGCGCGTGCGAGACCAGGAGAGCCACTCCTTGGAATGCGCTCCCCCCGTCCCGTGTGAAGGTCGAATACAAAACAGTGCGCATATGGCTGGCGGCGAATGGCGCGTTTTTCCCAATCCCGAAGGAGCCGCCTTCGCCCCCGCTCTTTGGTGAAGACCCAGCGCAGCGGATCAAGCTGTACCAATTCTTTTCTCGGTCCGAGTCGCTGCCGATCACTCCGGTCGTGTTGTAGTCGCCGAGTTGAAGCATCGCTATCTCGTCGGCTTTGGCCAGCCGTTCGGCGCGCTTAAAGAATTCGCTCGCCCGCTTGTCCGTTTTCTTCCAGTAGTCCGCGCATCGGGCGAAAGTCCGCTGCAAACCGTCGATGTCGGGGATCTCGTCGCGCCTGGCCTTCCGCAGCTTTATCTCGACGCGGACGGGCTTCCTTTGATCATCTCTGGCGTCAAGGCTGTTCTGAATAACCTCTCTCGCCAGATAGCGATCGAAATTTCCCTTGAATGTTTCCACGCCTGCGTCGTGAAAACCCGTCTCCCTTCCGCCCTCGTTCTTCGGAAAAGTCCACTCGATCTCGTTGGCCATTCGAGCTAACCTCCCCGCCGTTGGCTTTCTCAAGTTCGAAGATTATGTTCCGCGCGATTCTTGCGACAAGGGGCACGGTCACGGAATTTCCGATCTGCTTAGAGATCTGGTACCACGACACGGAGCGCTCATCGGGAAGCTTAAACCAAGAGTCATCGTAGCCCTGCAGCCGCGCGCACTCTCGGGGCGTCATCTTCCGTATGCCCCATCGGTCCTTGATAACCGGATGATTATGTCCTCCATCGCCCATGTTGGCCATCAGCGTAAAGCAAAGGCCCGACATGTTCTCCCGAACATAGTTTCGCCTGAGCTGGTAGACCGCATCAGGACGGCCTTTTCTGACCGCTTCGGCAAAAAGCGGATAATACTGCGACCCCGGCTTAAAATAGTAACGCGCGGCGGCCTTCCTTTTCAGATCGAGGAACTCCCGGACTGCCCGCAGCGATCCCGCCGGGAGCGGATCCGGAAACGCGAACGTATTTGCTGTGAAGTGGCCGCTGCTCATCGCGACCATGAAAATCCTTTCGCGGTTCTGCGGTATCTCCGTATGCGTAGCGGTGTTGAGCACGCGCGCGTCCCTCTCCGAAAACCAGTATCCCGCCTTCTGAATCTCGGTTTGAACGCGCTGAAATGTTCGGCCCTGGTCATGGGTCCGAAAATGCCGGACGTTCTCCAGCAGCAGCACCCGCGGCTTGTCGGCGCCGAATTCTTTGATCAACCTGATTAGGTGGAGAAACAAGAGCCCCCGCCCGTCCTTGAACCCACGTTTTTCGCCCGCAACCGAAAAAGGCTGGCAAGGGAAACCCGCTGTCATCACGTCAACGGGTTCAAGCCCGTCCCCCGCGACCGACAGCTCTTCTATCGGCTTTTGAATCAGCCGCACCTCCGGGAAGTTCAGCGCGAACGTCTTCGCCGCGAAGCGATCCTTCTCGTTAGCCCACGCTACCGCGCCTCCGGCTTCCACGAAGGCTCGACAAAATCCTCCAATCGCCGCGAACAGGCAGCCAACCTTGACCCTCGGAGTGCCGCAGCCGCTTTTTTCCTCTCCCACCTTGAGCTCCCCCAACAGCGCGACAGCCTCAGCGGCCGGCGCCACGCCGGTCGGAACCTGCTCGCGGCGCCTTCAGTTGGGACGCGCTACCATTGCCGCCGACGCGCTCCCAAATGGGGCGGCGCGTCCGGTGCCACCGCAGAATCTCCTTGGTCGAGCGCGCCCCTCTCGTGATCGCCGCCATCCGCCACGCAAGCCTTTCGCTTGGTCTAAAATCCCCCTTGTAAATTGAAGAAAGATGCCCCGTAGAGATGCCCAGCTTCTGAGCAACCCAAAGCTTGGTGGGCAGGCGATGCGCCTGCCTCCATAAGTCATGCGGATGGATCGGCGCCGCCACAATCTTCATCCTTCATCACTGCCCGCAATCCCAAGATAGCGTGGCGGAATAGCAAATAACTTGAGATTTCTCAAGCCTGCAAAGCCAGCCAATTCGTCGGTTTGAGAATCTTTACCAGATACCGCCCCCCCTCGCAGCGCCCATCGCGCTTGACGGTTGGCGCCGCGGTGGTTTTGAATTGAGCCGCTTGCGCGTTGCACCATGGGGCTGGTGTGTCGCTTGCGCATGAGGGATGGAGGAAAAGCCGTTGATTATAGCCGCCAACAAACCCGATTTGCCCGACGAGTACTTGGTCGATAATCGGGTCTATTTCGACCGGTCTACATATGAGGCCGAACGCGAGCGGATCTTCTTAAAGAGCTGGAACTTCGTCTGTCACGAAAGCGAGATTCCCAATCCTGGCGATTTTCTGACCACCACCGCCGCGGGTCAGGCCATTATCATTTGCCGCAACGGCGCAGGAGACCTGCGCGCCTATTACAACGCCTGCCGCCATCGCGCGGCGCAGGTGGTGTGCGAAGAGCGTGGACACACCCGCAATTTCACCTGCCTGTACCATCTGTGGTCCTACGACCTTAACGGCCGGCTGACTGGCGTGCCCGAGGCCGCCGCCTATCGCACCAGCTTCAATCCCGGCGGACTGGCGATGGAGCGCTTCGGCCTGGTGGCGGTGCGCATCGAAGCCTGTCATCGCCTAGTGTTCGTCTGCTTTGATTCCGAGGCCCCCGCGCTAGAAGATTTCTTGGGAGGCGCGGCGGCGTCATTGAAAATGCCCTTCGGCGCGCCCGAGAGCGAAGTGTTTTTGGTGCGGCGCAGCGTGGTCAATGCCAATTGGAAAATGCAGCCGGAAAATTCCCGCGACGGTTACCATGCGCCGCTGCTCCATCGCCGCTTGCTCGATGTAAGTCCGCCCAAACCTTACCGCGTGCTAGACCACGGCCATTCGGTGCAGGAATTGGGCTTGGACTATGCCAGCGGGCTGGCCAGGGGGACGGTGGACAAAGTGCTCCGCGACGATCCCGAAATGACCCTGGCCTTCATGCGCCATCCCTTGCCTGGAATGAGTCTGGAGCGACCGGCGCTGGTGGTCGTGCTTTTTCCCGATACCCTGCTTTTGGTGCGCTACTCCACTGCCTTGATCGAGCGCCAGATAGCGCTGGGCCCCGAGCAGACCCTGATCGAGCTGCGCGCCTGCCGGCGGATTGACGATTCACCTGAAGTTCGCTCCATCCGTGAGCGCCATTGGCAACTCTATTGGTCCTCGGACGGAGGAAATCTCCCCGAGGATATTGCCGCCTGGGAGGCTCAACAGCGCGGCGTTCACGCGCTGGGCGTGCAACACAGCTTGATCGCGCGCGGCGAACCGGCCCGCGAAGGCTTGCGCGGCGATGACAATCGTTTGCGCCAGTTCTGGCAGGAATGGCGTAGGCTAATGGGGACCAGTCAAAATGCGCCGTTGGAGCATGAGGGAGCGCTTTGAAAGTCGGCGTGATCGGGTTGGGGCGGATGGGCGGCCCGCTGGCCGGCCATTTGATCAAAGGCGGCCATCAATTGTGGGTGTGCGATATACGAGCTGAAGCTGGCGCAGCGCTGGCCGAGCAGGGCGCTCGCGTGCTTGATAGCCCGGCCCAGATTGCAGCCCAGGTCGAGGTTATCCTGACCAGCTTGCCCGGCCCCAGCGAGGTCGAAGCCACCATGACGGCAGCCGACGGAATACTTTCCGCGGTCGCGCCGGGAGCGTTGGTAGTGGCCACCAGCACGGTGGCAGCCGAACAGAGCCGCCGCCATGCCCAACTACTGGCAGCCAAGGGAGCCGCTCATCTGGACGCTCCGATCAGTGGCGGCGTGGAAGGGGCTGTGGCCGGTACGCTGACCGTGATGGTCGGCGGTGAGGCGGAAGTCTTTGAACGAGCCCGCCCGCTGCTGGAGTGTTTTGGGCGAGAGATTTTTCACGTCGGAGCGGCCGGCGCCGGCAACGACATGAAACTGATTATTCAGATGATGTTCGGTTCGATGCTGGCGATCTTCATGGAAGGTGTAGCGCTGAGCGAAGCGATGGGTCTGCGGATCGATCGGATGCTGGAGATTCTGGGGACCTCCTCGGCTCACCATCCCTCCATCGGCCGTCGCTACGACAAGATCATTGCTGGCGACCTCAGCCCGCGCTCCCCCTTATCAATGTTCGCCAAGGATCTCGCCCTGGTGCGCGAGCGCTGTCTGGGCGCCGGGCTGCAAGCCCCGCTGGTGGAGGCGATCGCCGCGCGCTACGCCGATGCGATGGCGGCAGGGCTGGGTGCCAAGGACGTAATCGCCTTGAAACGCCTATACGATAAATTCTGAAACCCTGAAGCGAAAGAATAGCCAACGCAACGCCGAGGGAGGGGAGGCGCCCCAAGGGCGCCCCCCCTCCCCCTCGAACCAATCAAGCTTGGCTTGGGGGCCAATCCCATCGCACGCGTGGGACTTTGGGCTGGGTATTGCGCACAATGTGCGTGGCGCCCGGACGCGGGTCGGAGTAAGGTTCGGTGCATGGACACGATCGTCACTACTAGTTGTGGCAAGCTCGAGGGCGAGGAGCAGAAAGGACTTTTTTTGTTCAAAGGGGTGCCGTTCGCGCGTCCTCCGGTGGACGGTCTGCGCTGGCTGCCGCCGCAGCCGCCGCAGCCTTGGAGTGGGATCAGATCGGCGCGCAACTTTGCGTCCGTGGCGCCGCAGAATAGCACCAGCGTGGATCCCGACGTAGACCTGGTTTTGAACCATCCCGGTCCACAGAGCGAGGACTGCTTATATCTCAACGTCTGGAGTCCAGGGTTGGATCGCGCACGCCGTCCGGTGATGGTCTGGATCCATGGCGGCGGTTTTGAGCGCGGCTCCAGCTCCAATCCGCTCTACTCTGGTGAGAACCTGGCTCGGCGCGGCGACGTGGTGGTGGTGACGATCGCCTATCGGCTGGGAACGCTTGGGTTCTTGCGCCTGATCGAGGCCACTGAGGGGCGAATTGCGGCCACCGGTAACGAGGCGCTGTTGGACCAAATCGCAGCTTTGCAATGGGTGCGCGACAATATCGAGCAGTTCGGCGGTGATCCTGGCAACGTCACGGTGTTCGGTGAATCGGCGGGCGCGATGAGCATTGGCACCCTGATGGCGATGCCGGCGGCGCGCGGCCTTTTCCACAAGGCGATTTTGCAAAGCGGTGCCTGCCATACCGTAGTCAGCGCAGAGCGCGCGGCGCGCGTGGGCGAGTGGTTGGTGGCGAAATTGGCCGCGACGCGAGCGCGGGATCTACGCCAAGTGCCGGCCGCGGAGTTGCTGCGCCTGACGCAGGGCGGACTGATGGCGGCGCGCGAGTTGGGTCTGAGTGGCTCGATGTTCGCGCCCGTGGTCGACGGCGAGCTGGTGGCGCGCCCGCCAATCGAAAGCGTGGCCAAGGGCGAAGCCCGCGCGGTCGCTACCCTGGTTGGTACCACGCTTGAAGAGATCAAGTTCTTTGCAGGCCGCGATCAAGTCAAAGTCGAAAGTCTAGACGATCTGACCGCCCGCCTGAGCAAGGCCTTTCCCGCCCCAATCGCAAAGTCGCTGGTTGAAACATATCGCACGGCGCGCGCCCAGCGTGGCGATTCGGTGGAATCCTTCGAGCTTTACTCAGCGATTGGTACCGATCGCTGGTTTCGAATCCCCGCTATCCGGTTGGCCCAGGCGCAAAGCGAGCTGCAAGGGCGGGCCTTCAGCTACCTCTTTACCTGGAAGTCGGTCGCGGCCGGAGGGCGTTTCGGCGCCTGCCATACGATCGAGATCCCCTTCGTGTTCGGCGCCGTAAGGGCGCCCGGCAGCGATCGTTACCTGGGCGTGGGCGCGGCGGTGGATAAGTTGGCGGCACAAACCCAGGACGGCTGGCTGGCCTTCGCGCGCCGCGGCGATCCAAGCTGCGAGGCGATCGGAACCTGGTCGGCTTACGACGGCGCACGCCGTGCCACGATGATCCTGGGTCCTCAAGTCGAGCTGGCGCTGGCGCCGATGGAGCCAGAGCGCGCGGCCTGGGACGCGGTCAGTGACGCCCTACTCGGCCAGCGCAGCTAGCGCATACGCGACAACCGGACCATAGTTGAGTTCAAGCCGAAGCTGAATATGGTTCGGTGGACAAGGCGATCCAACCGGTGCCGTTGAAACGAGCAGGCGATACCGCGGCCCGCGCCAGCGGAGCAATCGAAAGATTTATCGAGCGCACTCTAGGGCCGCGGCTCGAAGAACTCACCGGCGAGGTCCGAGGTCTGCGCAGCGAGATGCAGCAGCTCGACAAGCGGCTGGGTGAGAATCTCGCTTCGCTGCGTAACGAGCTACAGGCGGAATTGCGTGCCGTGCGCGCCGAGATGGAGGCCACCTGGGTTCAGCTTAACCCGCGAATCGACGCGCTAAGCCAACGCCTGGATGACGCGCTCAACATTCGCGAGCGTTTGGTTGCGATCGAGACCAAGCTGGCCGCTAGGAATAATTAGGGCCTGCCACAGCCAAGAGCTCGGCATCTAGTGTCTTGCGGTGGCTATACTAGATGGCGCCTTGACGGCGCAGCTCCGCCAATTCCGCCTCGCTGACTCCTAGGGTCCGGCCGTAAATCAGCTCATTGTCGTGGCCCACCGGTACAGATCCGCGCCAGATCTGACCGGGAGTGCGGGAGAAGTGCGGCGCGATTCCCACCCCGGTTACCGGACCTACCTGCAAGTCTTCCCAGCGCTGATGCACTCCGCGCGCCTGATAATGGGCGTCGGCGGCCATATCGGCGCTGGAGAGCACGCGCGAGCACGGGATCTGATGCTCATTCATCAGTGCGACGACCTCGTCCAGCGTACGTTCATTGATGAAGCCGCGCAGTATGGCGTCGAACTCGATTCCTTCCACCGATTCCAGGTCGGTGCGTGCCCGCTGCCATTTCGGATCGCTGGGGTCCAGCCCGATTACGCTCAGCAGCCGATCGTAAACGGCAGATAGCGCGCCCAGCACCAGCCAGCCGTCCTTAGCGGCAAAGCTATCCAGCGGTTGGAAGCCTTGGGCGCGGTTGCCCGAGCGCTCGCGCACCAGTCCCCGCTGGAAATATTCGACCATGGTACCGCCCAGGGTCTTGTGCACGGCTTCGAACTGGGCGACATCGATAGCCTGTCCCTGGCCGGTGCTGCGGGCGTAGGTCAGGCCCGCCAAAGTCGACCACAAGGCGAATAACGCTGTGATATAATCAGCGGTCCAGGGCGCGGCGCGGGTGGGGGGAGCAGGGTCGGGAAAGCCGGTTTGGTACATCATACCCCCGAAGGCTTGCCCCACGATGTCGTAGGAGGCGCGGTGGATATATGCTGGGTGGCCGGTCTGGCCGTATCCGGAGACATGGGTTATGACCAGCTTGGGATTAATCTGCCAGACGGTGGCGTCATCCAGCTTCCAGGCCGCATACGTGCCAGGCTTGGAGCTTTCCATCCAAATGTCAGCGCGCGCCAGTAAGCGTAAAAAAAGCTCGCGGGCGCGGGCTTGGGATAGGTCGGCGCTGATGCAAAAAATGTTACGCCGCTCCTGGACCCAGCTGGTCGATACCGCCGCCTGCTCATGCGAGGAAAGGCGGATGCCGATGGTGCGCCAGCCCACGTCGCCCGTGCCCGGGCGTTCCACTTGGATTACTTCCGCCCCCATTTCGGCGGCCAACTCGGCGGCAAAGGGCTGGGCAATCAGCGTGCCCGAGGACACGATGCGAACGCCCTGGAGCGGTCCGAAGGGCTGCGGAACCAAGCTGGCATCACTCATCAATCATCTCCCAGGTGACCGGGGCGCCACTTATTCAGTACAATTTGTTACCGTAGCCGAGCCGGGGGGCACTTGTGAGCCAGCGCCGGCAGGTTATGATCTGAGGCCGGGAGCCGGGCCGCCTTCGGCTGGGCTGCATGTATTGCTATGGATGCCTTCATAAACCGCCGGGAACTAACATTCAAGGCTTTGGCCGGCTTGGCCGGCGGTGCGTTGGGCTGGCTCCCGGTGGAGCTGGTCAATCACGGCTACGATCTGACGCAACGCCAGACCACAGGCATGGCGGTCGCCAACTTGATCGCGATGGCGGTGCTGTCGGGCCTGATCGGGGGCTTTATCAACGCTGCCCAGAATCAGGAGCTGGCACTCACGCCGCAAATGCAGCGCCGCTTCCTAATCGGCTTTGGAATTTGCGCCCTCCTCTCCTTGCCCGCGACCTATTATTCCAATCGTGCCTTCAGCTACATTCTGACGGCCGGCGGCTGGGGGGTGGGACACGCCGGCTCGATGGTCTACCTCATCGCCGCTCGCCTAACCGGCTGGACCCTGATGGGGCTGATGCTGGGGTTGGGCGTGGGAATCGCCACTTTCGTTGCCGGTAATCTGCTCAAGGGAGCGGCTGGCGGTTGGGTAGGCGGTTTTATCGGAGGGATCGCTTTTGACGCGATTGGAGCCCTGACTCATGCCGGCCTGCTGTCGCGCCTGTTTGGCCTGAGCGCGATTGGACTTGCGATCGGCTTGTTTATCGGGCTGGTCCAGGAACTGACCAAGGTGGCCTGGTTGCGAGTCGAGGATGGGCGCCTGCGGGGACGAGAATACCGACTGGATAAGGGAATGGCCTTTTTAGGCCGCGCCGAAGAGTGCGAAATCGGCTTGTTCGGCGATAGCGCGGTTGCCCCACAGCACGCCCAGATCAGCCGCCGGGGCAGCGAATATATCCTCAAGGATCTCACCCGCAATCCGGGGACGCTGGTCAATGGTCAACGGATCGAAAGCAAGGTGCTGGCGGCCGGCGATTTAATCCAGATCGGCAACTATGCGCTGCGCTTTAATTTGCGTACCGTCAGCGCGCCCGCGCTGGCTCAGCCCTACGTTGCGCCGTCAGCGTCGAGCGTGGTCGCCACGCCGCCGGCCGCCCATAATCCGACGCCCTCGTTGGCTGCGGCGCAGGCCAACGGCGGCGCACGCCTGATCAATTCGATCGGGCAGTCGTTGGTACTGCGTCCAGACGCTCCTACTCGCTTGGGCCGGGCGTTGGATAACGATTTAGTCGTGGCCGATCAGTCGGTATCGCGCCATCACGCGACGATTAGCTGGCAAAACGGCGGCTATTATCTGCAGGATCTGGGTAGTCAAAACGGAACTTATGTGGGCGGCCAGAGAGTCAACCAGGCGCTTTTGGTGGATGGCGCGCGGGTTAAGCTGGGCGATGCCGAATTCGACTTCCGAGTTTGAGCCGCGCCAGTCGGCGCCGCGCTTTTGTTCTTTTTGCGGCCGTCCGGTGGTCGTGAGCGACGCCTCTTTTTGTAAAGAATGTGGGGGCGCGCTGGAGCGCGGCTTTCGCATCCGCCAGGATGTGGCTTGGAATCCTTGGATCGCGGCCGCGATGAGCATCGTTCCCGGCCTGGGCCAGTTCTACAAGGGGCAGCGTTGGCAGGCCCTGGCCTGGTTTATCGGCGTCGGGGTGGCTTACAGCGCCTATCCGCTGGGGCTGCTGCTCCATATTGTGTGCGTGGCCAATGCCGCACTGGCCGGCGCGGTGGACTTCCCCGCTTGGCATATGCCCGCGGCTAACTCGCCTAGCGGTGGGCGTCCGGGGCCAAGATGATCGCTCCCAACACGGTCATTGGCAGCCGCTACCGGGTAATCCGCGAGTTGGGGGGCGGTGGGATGAAGGTGGTCTACCTTGCCGAGGACTTGCGTCTGGCCGCGCGCCCCTGCGCCTTGGCCGAGATGATCGATACCCTGCCTAACCCCGAGGCGCAACGCCAAGCCGAAGCCGCTTTCGCCCGTGAGGCGGATATGTTGGCCGAGCTCAAACACGAGCATATCCCCACCGTTTTCGATCGCTTCAGCGAGCAAAATCGCCATTATCTGGTGATGGAGTATGTGGAGGGCGAGACACTAGAGCAGCGCCTCAAGCGCACGGGCGGCAAGCTTGCACCGGAGGAGATGGTGCCGGTGGCGCTGCAAATCCTCGACACCTTGGAGTATTTGCACTCGCGCAACCCTCCGGTGATCTACCGCGACCTCAAACCCTCCAACATCATGATCACGCCCGGCGGGATGGTGAAGCTGATCGATTTCGGCATCGCTCGCCATTTTCAGCCCCAAAGCAGTGCTACCATGATAGGTACCCAGGGCTATGCGCCGCCCGAGCAGTATCGCGGCAAGGTCGAGACTCGCTCGGACCTCTACGCGTTGGGCGCCACTCTTCATCACGCGCTCTCGGGCCGCGACCCTACTACCGAGCCGCCTTTCAGTTATCCGCCTCTGCGCAATCTGCGACCCGATCTGAGTCCGGCGCTGGCCGACCTGGTAAGCGCGGCGCTGGCCTACGACGTCGAGCATCGGATTCCCAATACCGGTGAATTTCGCCATCGCCTGCTCACCGCCAGTGGCGCACTGCCGGCTGGCAGTGAAAAGGCTCAACTCCAGCTGCCGCTGACTACCAGCGCGCCGGTACCGGGGGCTGCCGCGGGACCCACGCTGCTGAGCCAGGTGGCCGAGACGCCGTGTCCTAATTGCGCCCGGCCCATTCCTATCGATTCGCGCTTCTGTAGCTACTGCGCGGCCGATTTGCGCCGCGTGCTGGGCCCCAGCCAAGTGGTGAGCACCGAAGCGGAAACCATTCGTCTTTCCCCCGACCACATCGTGCGCTCGGGGACAATGGCGCGACGAGCGGGAGATAGCCGGCCAAACACGCGGGTCATGAAATTGGTCCTGCTGGCGGCAGTGCTGGCCTTTGTGGTGATTCGCCTGCTGATGTATCTGTCGGCGGTGGCGCCGGCCGCAGGGCGCGCCGACTCCGAGCCCGCGGCGGTGCCCGACTTCGGCGCTCCCGACGATTCGGTTGGTGCCAGTGCCAGGCTGGCTTCGCAAGCGATGCTGCGGCTGCTGCTCAGCCAGAGTTACCCGGGGGTCAGCTTCCAGCTCCATGGCGACACCATCACGCTGTGGGGCAACGTGCCCAGCGAAGAGGCGCGTCAGATGGTGGAAGACGAGGCCTCGGCACTGACTGGCGCCAGCAACATCGAAGATCACCTCAAAATTGCCGACTGAACCGAATCGGGTTAATGCTCTCTGTGGCGCGGGGGCGTGCGCATGGACTTAAGCGCGGCGATTTCATAACCTGCGCACGCAGTGGATGAACTTCAAGCGGTAGCGCTCAAAGCCGCGCGGGCGGCGGGCAAAATCCACCTGGCCCGTTTCCAACACATCAGTATCGCCAGCAAAAGCAATTTTCTTGACCTGGTGACCGAGGCCGACCGCGAGGCCGAGGCACGGATCATCGCGATCATCGGGCGCGCCTTTCCCGGCCACGCGATCCTGGCCGAGGAAAGCGGCCTCAACGGCACCTCCAGCGAGCATCGCTGGATCATCGATCCGCTCGATGGGACTACCAATTTTGCTCACGGTTACCCTCAGTTCTGCGTTTCGATCGGTTATGAACGGCGCGGAAAAATGGAATTGGGCGTGGTCTATGATGCTAGCCGCAAGGAAATGTTCGTGGCCCGGCGCGGGGGTGGAGCTACCCTCAACGGTGCACCGATCGCGGTCAGCAACAATCGCCGGCTCAACCAAGCTCTGCTCGGCACCGGCTTTCCTTACGACCGAGCGCAACGGCGCTGGTTCTATCTGATGTTCTGGGAGACCATGATGCCATTGGTGCATGGCATCCGCCGCACTGGTGCTGCGGCGCTGGATTTGAGCTGGGTGGCATGCGGGCGGCTTGACGGCTTTTGGGAATTCGGCCTCAAGCCGTGGGACGTCGCCGCCGGCGCCCTGATTATTCGCGAAGCGGGCGGACGAGTGACTAACCTTGATGGCAGTCCGCTCGATCTGGCCGCAGGCCGCATCCTGGCCGCCAACCGCTATTTGCATGGTGCGATGCGGCAGGCCCTAGCTGGCGCCCTTCCTGAGGCGCAGCGGCGCCAGGACGCCAATCAGCCCGCGTGACGCTCAGGCCACGGGCAGGTCCCCAGAGGTTGCTGGTGAACTTAGCCGCGGCCAACAAACGGCATCTTGGTGGCCATCACGGTGAGATACTCGACGTTGGCGTCCAGCGGCAGGCTGGCCATGTAGAGCACAGCGCGCGTCACGTGTTCCAACGCCATCGTCGGTTCCACCATGGTGGTGCCGTTGGCTTGCGGCACCCCAGCCGCCATGCGCGAAGTGAAGGCGGTTTGCGCGTTGCCGATATCTATTTGCCCGCAGGCGATATCGTATTTACGGCCGTCGAGCGAGGTTACCTTGGTTAGACCCAGCACCGCGTGCTTGGTTGCGGTGTAGGGCGCCGAATTGGGGCGTGGGCTGTAAGCAGAAATCGAGCCGTTGTTGATGATGCGGC
>Ga0070737_10002053_pt1 | contig 25516 bp, 24 predicted proteins | sample Coa_R1_10_FD_66438 | JGI IMG/M metagenome (GOLD analysis project Ga0070737, IMG submission 66438) | Surface soil microbial communities from Centralia Pennsylvania, which are recovering from an underground coalmine fire - Coalmine... | ecosystem: Environmental > Terrestrial > Soil > Unclassified... | reverse complement strand
AGGTACTCGCCCGGGGCACCCCACCAAGCTGGCTTGGTGGGGACCCCGCCCGTAGGCTCAGTTGGAGCCTTCGTGAAGCGCAGAGCCGCGGTAAGACCCGGGCCTCCCGGGCACGCGGCGGGGAAGCGCGAAGCCCGCAAGGGCAACCCCGTGAGGGGTGCCGTATGAGACTATCGCTTACTCAGCGGCAACGGTTGAAACGACCCGCCCGGGGCCCCACGGCCAAGGCAGAGACGCTCGAACCGGTCAGCCTGGCGGGCACCCACCCCTCCCACGGGGGCCCATCTCGGACAGGAAGCCGCCCTCGCAGCGCCCGCCGGGGCCGAGATGATGAGGTGGCTGGGGCGGGAGGATTCGAACCCCCGATTACCTGATCCAGAGTCAGGCGCCTTACCAGCTTGGCCACGCCCCAGCGTCCGAGCGGTCCTCTATTCTAGCCGTCGAGGCCGGCTCCCACCCTTCCCGGACGCGCCACCCGCTCGGCAGGGAGGGGCGGGTGCCCGTTGCCGCTGGCGGCGACCCGATCCCACGCTCGACGGAGACGACGATGCTATGTCCCGGAGGCTCCCGCGCCCCTCTCGAGGTGGCTCGTGCCTTGGGCCAGCGCGAGCCCCTTGGCCCCCGCCAGCGGGGCCGATGGGCACCGAGGCGGTGCCACCGGGGGCCAGGGACCGTCCCGCCGGGGGGACGGGGGCTACGACCGTCGCCGGGGCGCGCCTCGCCCCAAGTCGATGGGACGAACCTGCCCCCCACCGACCCCCCGGAGGATGCGTTCCGCCAGGCGACGGACCTGGTAGAGGTTCACCGACCACCCCACCCCCATCACCCGTTCCGTGAACAGGCGAGGGTCGGCCGGGTTCCAGTACGCTTCCCGGATGCGGCTCCAGGTGGGGAGGCGGAGGTCGTACGGCACCACGCCGAAGACGCGGCCGTGCCAGGCACGTCGATCCTCGGGCTGGGCCAGCTCCTGGGCGACCGCCGCCACCAGGAGTCCCAGGGCCACCAGCGTCACGGCTCGGCCCACGCGTCCGAACGGTCTCATCGCTCGATTATCCCGTCAGTAACCCCCCTCTGCTCAGGGGCGTTCTCCAGCCAGGGGTAGGCAGTCAGGGAATGGGCTCGAAGGGGTGGTTGCGCTGGCTTCAGCCAGGGCTCGAGGTCAAGCGCTGGGTGCTGCTGCTGGCGCTCAGCATCCTGGTCATCGACCTTGGGGTGGCCTACTTCTTGCGCGACGTCTACCGCTTCGCCCCCCTCCCCGGGCAGTTCTACTACGTGACCTTGCAGTTCCTCCCCTACTGGCTGCGGGGCAGCATCTTCACCGCCCTCGGCGTCGTCCTCCTCGCCTTCTCGGCGGTGAGGCTGCAGCGCTCGGTGCTGGGACCGTTCCTGCCCGGCGGGCAGAGGGACCTGGCCGAGCGCCTCTACACCTTCCGGACCCGGAGCCGCGGGCCTCGGGTGGTCGCGGTCGGGGGTGGGACCGGGATGTCGACCCTCCTGCGCGGCCTCAAGGAGTACACGGCCAACCTGGCCGCGATCGTGACCGTCGCCGACGACGGCGGCTCCAGCGGCCGCCTCAGGCAGGAGTACCGCATCCTGCCCCCCGGGGACTTCCGCCAGTGCCTGGTGGCGCTGGCCGACGCCGAGCCCCTGGTGAAGCAGCTCTTCAACCATCGCTTCGAGAACGGCTCCTTGGACGGGCACTCCTTCGGGAACCTCTTCATCATGGCCATGGCCGAGGTGACCGGCAATTTCGAGCTGGCCCTGCGGGAGTCGGCCCGGGTGCTGGCGGTGCGGGGGGCCATCATCCCCTCGACCCTGCACGACGTCACCCTGGTCGCCAGCGTGAACGGGCACATGGTCGAGGGCGAGTCCCGCATCCCCCAGCAGAACGGGCCCATCAGCCGGGTCTTCCTGAAGCCGGACAACGCCACCCTCAACCCCGAGGCGGCCATGGCCCTGGTCAACGCCGAGGTGATCGTGGTCGGGCCGGGGTCCCTCTACACCTCCATCCTCCCCAACCTCCTGGTCCCGGGGATGGTCCAGGCCATCAAGGGGTCGCCGGCGCTGAAGGTGTTCGTCTGCAACGTAGCCTCCCAGCATGGGGAGACCGACGGCTACGACGTCGCCGACTACCTGCGCGTGATCCGCGAGCACACCGAGGAGGACCTCTTCGACTTCGTCGTCGTCAACTCCAACCTGAGCCACCTGCCCACGGGCGGCCAGTCACAGGTCGTCTTCGACTACGAGAAGGTGCAGCGGGAGTTCCCGGGCCTCCGCTTCGTGGCCGCCGACGTCGTCAACACCCGCATCCCCTCGCACCACGACCCCGAGAAGCTGGCCCGGGTGGTGATCAAGCGGATCTGGGAGGCTTGAGCCAGGCGCTCGAGCGTCCGCTCCCCTCAGGACTCGCCGACCGGGGTCCGCACCACGACCGTGGCGTTGATCTCGCAGGTCACCCCCCGGGGGAGGGCGTTGGTGCCGAGCGCGGTTCGGGCGTGACGTCCGGCCTCGCCCAGCACCTCGGTCAGCAGCGTCGAGCAGGCATCGATCACCTGGGGCTGGCCTTGGAAGTCGTCGGCGGAGAGCACCCACCCGTTGACCTGGGCGACCTCGATCACCGCCTCGAGGCCGACCGCGGCCTCGATCTGGGCGAGGAGGTTGAGGGCGCACAGGCGGGCCGCCTCGCGGGCCTCCTCCAGGCTCACCTGGTCGGGCACCCGCCCGGTCAGGAAGCGCCCGTCGCGAACCGGGACCTGGCCGGCGATGAACAGGAGCCCACGGCCCTCGCCGAGCGGGACCAGACGGGTGGGGACGTAGGCGGCCATCGCCGTCGGCGCGGCCGGGAGCTCGTAGCCGAGGCTGCGGAGACGCTCGAGAGGGTGGTTCACAACCGCCAAGTCTAGGGGTCGGGGCGGGATCGAAGGCTCCCCTCCGGCTCAGAGCCGCCGCTCACGCCGGACGTAGGTGACCAGGGCCAGGAGGACCACCAGCAGGGCCAGGGCTCCCAGCCCCAGGTAGGGGGTCTCGGGGCGCCGCAGCCACGCCAGGAGACGGTCTTCGGCCGAGGTCAGGACGGGCGCCGAGGGCCGGGCAGCGTGGCCGACCCGGGTCGGGCGCTGCGGCCCCTGGGCACGTCCCGGGGGCCCACCGGCGTCCCGGTAGGACCAGATGCGCGTCGTCTGATCGGTCGGCTGGAGGGTGGCGGCGTAGAGCACGGGCGTCGCGCCGCCGGCCACCGCCAGGGCGGTCACCGACGGCGCCGGCGGCTGCAGGGAGCTGAAGTGGGCCCCCGCGTCATCGCTCACCCAGAGGCCACCCTCGCTCGAGCCACCGCCGTCACTGGCCACGTACCAGCGTTGCGGGCGCTGAGGGGCGAAGGCGACGGCGGTGAAGGCGGCCGGGGGCAGCGCCCCACCGCCGGTGAGCTGCTGCCAGCTCCCCCCTCCGTCGTCGCTGGCGAAGAGGCCAGCGTTGGTGCCCAGCAGGAGCTCGGGCACGCTTCCCCCAGGGACGGGCACGGCTGCCAGGGTCGCCACCATGGTGCTGGCCCCGATGGCGCCGATGAAGGGCACCCAGGTGCGGGCGCCGTCGGGGCTGCGGTAGAGGGGCAGCGCCGTCTCGCCCCCCGCGTCCCCCCCGGCCACCACCTGAGGTCGGTCCCCGCTGCCCACCACCGCCAGCGCGCTCACCGCCACCCCCTCCAGGCCGGTGGGCGACCAAGGCCCGGCCTCGGGGCCGGCCCACACCCCGTGGTCGGTCCCGACCAGGGTCAGGTTGGGGGCGAAGGCGAAGGCCCGCACCGGCCCGGTCCCGCCCCCAATGACGCGTGACCAGCGGCCGCCGTCATCCCGGCTCTCCCAGACGCCGTCGTCGCCAGTGCCGGCCAGGACGACCCCGGCCGTGAAGGGATCGAAGGCCAGCGCCAGCACCCCACCGGTCAGGCCCGACCGCACCGTCCGCCAGGTGGCCCCCGCGTCCGTGCTCAGGTCGATGGCGCCGCCGGTGGTGCCGGCCAGCACCCGCTGGGGGTCGTGGGGATCGACGGCCAGGGCAAGCACGGTCCCGCTCCCCCCCGCCGGCAGCGCCTGGGCCGGAACCCAGGTGTTGGGCGCGATGGGGCCCTCTCCGGCAGCCCCGGCCGGCGGGGCCAGGGCGAGCAGGAGGCCGGCCACGGTGGCTACAAGGAGGCCTCGGCGGATCGGTGGCACGAGGCCGGATTATGCGCCCGGCGTCCGCGGATCGCGAAGCACCGAATTGGGAGACCCCTCGGCCGGGCAGAGGCCAGGGGAGACGGCCCCGGCCATCACCGCCACGGGGCGGCGGGCCGGGCGGCCAGCCGCCGCCAGCCGCCCGCATCCGCGCCGAGGGCCCAGGCCTGCTCCGCTCAACGCGTCGGCCTGGCCACCCCTGCCGTCTTCCGCTGGATCAGCTCCAGCGCCCGCCGGAGGTAGGTGTTGAAGAGCGGCGGGTTCTCGCTCATGGGGAAGTGGCCGATGCCCTTCATCTCGATGAACTCGGCGTTCTTGATCTGCCTCGCCGTCGCCTCCGTCATCTGCGGGGTGGTCAGGTAGTCGTAGTCGCCGGTGAGCATCACGACCGGGCAGCGGTCCCCATCGATCTGGCCCAGCTTGCCGCGGAGGTCGTGGTCGACCGAGTAGAAGTAGAGGTCGCCACGGAAGGCCTCGGAGCCCTGGGTGTAGTAGAACCAGGTCTTCCAGCGATCTCGATCCGGGGACTGGGGAGCCATCAGGTCCCACACCCCGCTGGCGCAGACCTGCGCCGCGTTGGCATGAGGATGCTGCCACCAGTCCAGGAAGAAGCCCGGGGAGTAGTCGGCCGCCTCGACCGGGATCACCGCCTTGAAGCGATCCGGGTAGCGATACGCCAGCTGCAGCGCCACGTTGCCGCCGAACGACGAGCCCATGAAGATCGGTCGGTCCAGCTCGAGGGCGTCACAGAAGGCGACGATGAACTTCGTGTAGAAGTCCGCGGTGAGCCGGTACTCCTCCCTCCACCAGGCTCGATCGTTGGGGGGGTCGGACTTCCCGTGTCGGGGCAGGTCGTAGGCGATGACACGGTAGCTGGCGGTGATGTCAGGGTCCTCGAGGACCCCACGCCACTGGTGGTTGTGGCAGCCCGCGGTGTGCTGGCACACGAGCGGTTGCCCTTGCCCGTTCTCGAGGAAGAAGACCTTGTACTCACCACCGAGGTCGGGGTCGGCCACCTCGAGGGTCACATACCGTCCGATGACCGGAGAGAGATTGGCCACGGATGGGTCCTCCTGAAGCTTCGATGATTGGGTCCTGCCCGCCGATCAGACGGGCACGCCGGTCTCCCGGAGAAGCTCGATCTGCCGAGTGAAGCAACGCAGGTTCTGCATCAAGACCAAGAGGTCGCCCTCCATCCTCAAACCCTTCCGGAACGAGGCCGCCCAGATGCCGTGGTACATCGGCTCCGGGACCCTCTTCGCCATGCCACGCCAGGTCTCCTCCGGCGCCCGAAGGGCGAACTGGTAGGCGTCGAGCGGCTGCGGGTCGAGGTTGAGGTTCTCAACCTTGCCCTTGTGCATCTCGACGATCACCTTGCGACTGCCCATGTCCAGCAGGTACGTGCAGGTGAAGAACCTCCCGTGCACGTTCAGCTCGACATCCTGGTTGGTCGCCCTGGTGAAGTCCTCGGCCCATTTCGTGGGAGCCACCGAACCCATCTAGAACCTCCTGAGAGGCAACCATGGGGAGGTTGAGGACCGGCCGACCGGCCCCAACCGTCCGCCGGACGACGGCAGCGCGGCGACCCACCGGCCGTCACCTCGACCATGGCCGAGGTCGAAAGCGAGCGACCCGGGCCTCGCCCCGGCGAGCCGGCCCCGGGCGCCGAGCCCGGTCGGTGGGTCGACCTGACCACATCTCCACCGTACGTCGGGCCCCGCCCACGCCCCCAAGATCGAGTTCGTCTCGGCCCCGGCGGGGGCATGTCGGGCGGCAGCCGGTTCGGCGGCGCCGGGGCGAGGGGGCTCAGGGAAGGGGCGTGGCCCCCCGGACCACGAACTGGTCGCGCTGCGGTCCGACCCCGATCAGGTTGATGGGGACGCCGCAGACCTCCTCCAGCCGCTCGACGTAGGCCCGGCAGTTGGGGGGCAGGTCCTCCCAGCTCCGGCAGTGACCGATCGGCTCCCGCCAGCCGGGCAGAGTCTCGTAGCAGGGCTGGCAGTGCTTCAGCCAGGAGATGTTGGCCATGGGGTGGTCATGGAACTGCCCCCGGAACTCGTAGCCGACGCAGATGCGCACCTCCGGCACCTCGTCGAGCACGTCCAGCTTGGTCAGCGCGACCGAGCTGGCGCCGTTGATCTTGACCGCGTAGCGGGCGACGGCGCCGTCGAACCAGCCCACCCGGCGCGGCCGCCCGGTCACGGTCCCGAACTCGCGCCCCCGCTCCCGGATGGCGTCGCCGACCTGGTCGGTCAGCTCGGTCGGGAAGGGCCCGTAGCCGACCCGGGTGGTGTAGGCCTTGCAGACGGCGATGGTGCGGTCGACCTTGGTCGGGGGGATGCCGGAGCCGGTGCAGGCGCCGCCGGCGGTGCAGTTGGAGCTGGTCACGTACGGGTAGGTGCCGAAGTCCAGGTCGAGCATGGTCGCCTGCGCCCCCTCGAGGAGCACGTTCGCGCCTCGGTCCAGCGCCTCCTGCACCAGCGGATAGGTGTCCTTGATCAAGGGGTCCAACACCCGCGCGTAGCCGAGGTACTCCTCGATCATGCGCTCGCAGTCGATGGGCTCCTCGCGATACAGGTCGCGCAGGATCGGGTTCTTCACCTGGCCGATCACGAAGCTCAGCTTCTTGCGCATGAAGACCTCCTTTTGGAGGTCCCCGATCCGAAAGCCGATGCGACGCACCTTGTCGGCGTAGGCGGGGCCGATGCCACGCCAGGTGGTGCCCAGGCGATCGTCGCCTCGCTGCGCCTCCTCGAGGCGGTCGAAGAGCGGGTGGTAGCTCATCACCATGTGGGCGCGCTCGCTGATCACGAGGTTGGACGGCTCGACTCCCCGCTCGCGCAGCTGCTCGATCTCGCGGATGAGCACGCGCGGGTCGACCACCACACCGTTCCCGATCACGCAGGTCACGTGCGGGTGCAGGATCCCGCTGGGGATGAGCTGGAACTTGAACTCGCCATAGTCGGTGACGACGGTGTGCCCGGCGTTGTTGCCGCCCTGGGTGCGGATGACCATGTCGGCCCGGGCGGCCAGGTAGTCGACGACCTTCCCCTTGCCCTCGTCGCCCCACTGCGCCCCGACGATGATGACGACCACGGCGAGGTATTAAATCAGGAACTCCGTGGCCACCACCGGCGCGACCTCGCCGTGGCCCGGTCGCGCCGGCGCCGGGGGCGGCCTCGGCGATCGGAGCCGGGAGGGAGCGGGACCCGGGCGGGAGGACGGCGATGGAGCGGCGTGGCCCCCGCCCACCGCCTCGCCGGCCGCCCGACGCAGCCCACCCCCGAGCGCCCCGGGGGTCGGCTATTGGGATCCGTTCGGCTCCGGCCGCCGACGCTCCAGGTTCTCGAAGCGGGTCAGCTCCTTGCGGAACATCAGCTCCACCGTCCCGGTGGGGCCGTTACGGTGCTTGGCCACGATCACCTCGGCGATCCCCGGCTTCTCCGACTTGTCCCGGTGGTAGTAGTCGTCGCGGTAGAGGAACATGACGATGTCCGCGTCCTGCTCGATGGAGCCGCTCTCGCGCAGGTCGCTCAGGATGGGCCGCTTGTCGGGGCGGGCCTCGGGGGCCCGGGAGAGCTGGGAGATGGCGATCACCGGGATGTGCAGCTCACGGGCGATCCCTTTCAGGGAGCGGGAGATGGCCGAGACCTCCTGGACCCGGTTGGCGTCGTCGCCCTGGTTGCGGCCGCGCATGAGCTGCAGGTAGTCGATCACGATCAGCTCGATCCCCTCCCGGCTCCGCGCCTGGCGGCTCTTGAGGCGGAGGGTGAGGTCGTCGAGCATGGGCGTGTCGTCGATGAAGATGGGAGCGTCGCCCAGCGGCCCCAGGGCCCCGGCCAGGCGCTCGTACTCGACGTCGCTCAGCAGCCCACGGTGCAGCCGCTGGGCGTCGATCCTGGCCTGCTCGCACAGCATCCGCTCCACCAGCTGCTCCTTGGACATCTCCAGGCTGAAGATGGCGACCGGCTTTTTGTGCTCGACCGCGACGTGCAGGGTGAGGTTGAGGACGAAGGAGGTGTTGTGGACGAGCACGTCCTGGGCCACGAAGCAGTGGCCTCCCGGCACGGTCAGGTCGTAGACCCGGTGCCGGCCCAGGGGGTGCACCGCCACCACCTCCTCCCAGCGGAGGTCGGACGGCCGGGCCATCGCCCCGGCGGCCGGCACCTCCACTTCGCCCCGCTCGACCAGGGCCTCGCTGGTGGCGAGGGAGACGGGATCGGCGATCTCCACGGTCCCGTCGGGGCCGGGGAGGCGAGCGGCGTCGATCCCCAATCGGGCCAGGGCGTGCTGCAGATCGGCGGCCAGCCACGGCGAGCCCGCCTCGAGGCGGAGGACCGAGCCGGCCGCCCGCGCCAGGCGCCGCAGCAGCGCGGCGAGGAACGCGCTCAGCCGCCAGCGGTCGAGCCGCCAGACCCGCGCCGGCAGGCGGCCGCTCCAGGCCGAGGCCGCGGCCAGCTCCGCCAGCTCGCGGTCGGAGACGCCGCCCTCGCGACCGAAGCAGGGGACGATCCGGGGCACGGCGACCTCCTCGCCGGGGGCGATCTCGTGGAGGGGCCGCCAGCCGTTCCTGGTCAGGAAGGGGTGGTGGCCGGTGACGTCCACCCGGCGGCCGCTGCGGGTCCGCACCCGGAAGCAGGGCTTGACCCCGCTGTCCACCCAGGCCGCGACCCGGGCCGGTCGGATCGACCCGGCCGGGCCCAGCCCCATCACCTCGGGCAGGCGCCGGCGCACCGCCTCCTCGATGGTCATCCTCGCGCCCGTGCGCGGGTCGTCGACCAGGGTCCAGCCGGCCAGGCACTTGCCCATGCTGGGCCGGCCGGCGATGATGATCAGGTCCGAGGGCTTGAAGCCGTTGGTCATCCGGTCCAGGTCGTGGAACCCGCTCGGGATCCCGATCACCCCCCCGCCCGAGGCCATCTGTGCCTCGATCCGGTCCATAGCCGGCTTCAGGAGGTCGTAGAGGCGCTCCAGCCCCGAGCCCACCCGGTCGTCCGAGATGGCGTACACCTGGGCCTGGGCCTGGTTGATCGCCTCCTCGGCGTCCAACCCCTCCTCGAAGCCGAGGGCGGTGACCTGGCCACCGACCGTGATCAGCCGTCGCTTGTAGGCCTTGTCCTTGACGATCCGGGCGTAGTACTCGATGTTGGCGGCGGTCGGCACCGACTCCTGGAGCAGGGCCAGCTGGGCGCGGCCCCCGACCCGCTCCAGAACGCCCATCCGCTCCAGCTGGGCGGCGACGGTGACGTTGTCGATGGGCTCGCCCTCACGGAACAGCTCCAGGGCGGCACGGTAGATCTGGCCGTTGTTCTCTCGGTAGAAGTCCTCCGGGCCCAGGAAGTCGAGGACGCGGGCGATCGCGGTCTGGTCCAAGAGGATCGCGCCCAGGACCGAGCCCTCGGCCTCCAGGTCGTGCGGGGGGACGCGACCCTCCAGGCGCGACGAGGAGGGTGCGACCGACACGGCCGGCTACCGGTCCTGGGTGATGATCAGGTTGATGTGCGCGGTGACGTCGCGGTGCAGCTTGAGCGGGATGCGATGCTCGCCCAGCTCCTTCAGCGGATGCTCGAGGTCGATCCGTCTCCGGTCCACCTCGACCTGGTGCTGCTTGTCCAGCGCCACCGCGATGTCCTCGCTGGTGATGGCCCCGAACACCTTGCCCTCGGCCCCGACCTTGAGCCGCACCACCACCGTCTTGTTGTCGATGATCTCGGCCAGCTCCTGGGCCTCCTCCCGGGCCTTGGCCTCGCGCCGAGCCACGGCCTCGCGCAGGCGCTTGGCCTCGGCCTCGACCCCCTTGCCGGCCACCACCGCCAGGCGGCGAGGGATGAGGTAGTTGCGGCCGTAGCCGTCGGCGACCTCCTTGATGTCGCCGGCCTGACCGACGTTCTCCACGTCCTTGATCAGCATCACCCTCAAGGCGTTCTCTCCTCCGAGCTCTGGTCGTCGGCCCCCGGCCCCCCCTTGGGGAGCCGGGAGAAGATCCATCGTGCCCGGACTCGCAGCACGGCTTCGCGCACGAGCCCAACCACCCGACCCAGGTCCTGGTCGAAGCGGCTCTGGCCTCGGCTCGCGGCCAGGCGATGCTCCTCGACCACATGCTCCGGGCAGGTATCGACGAACACTTTAATCGCCAGGACGCCCAGCGCCACCGCGTCCAGGTCCCCCACCACCGGCACCCAGGCGGGCAGGTCGATGGGGCTGACGATCACCGCCAAGGCGGCGCCCAGCGCCACCTTGGCCGGCAGCGGCACCCGCTCGTCGCGCACCAGGCAGTAGGCGAGCTTGGCCTGGCGGGGGATCTCCACCAACAAGGTACGGGCTCGTGACAGGGGCAGGGGCATGGGCGGCACGCGTAGGGTACCGCGTCCCGGCGCCTCCGGACGCGAGGCGGTGGGACCGGCGCCGAGTCGCCTGCAGGGGGGAACCGGTCTCCCTCGGGCGCGGGCCGCGAGCCCGCCCCGGACTCCGACCACCACCCCTCCGATCCATCCCCGGCGGCGGGGCCGGACCCGGGGAGTGCGACCATCGTGACCGTGCGCGTGCACCTGGACACCGACGTCGGCGGCGATCCCGACGACGCCTGCGCCCTGGCCGCGGTCCTCGGCTGGCCCGGGGCCACGCTGCTCGGGATCACCACCAACCGGACCGCGACGGCACCCGCGCCGGCTGCGTCAACCACCGCCTCGGCCTTGCCAGCCGCGGCCGGGTCCCGGTCGCGACCGGGGCTGGATCGTCGCTGACCACGGGCCGGCGCTTCGAGCGCACCTGGGACGGCCGGCGGTACCGGCCGCCCCCCCGAGCCGAGGCCGGCTCGGCCGGGCGCCGCTCTGGGCCTGCTGGCCGGCGGCATTGATGCCGGGGCGACGATCATCGCCACCGGGACGCTCACCAACCTCGCCCTGCTCAAAGTGGCGCGACCCGGCAGCCTGGCCGGGGTACGGGTGGTGGCCACGGCCGGGCGGCTGGGAGGGCTCCCGTCCGGCTTCCCTCCGTGGGGGGTCGGACACGGGCTGGAACGTGCGGTGCGACGCCCTCGCCCCTCGCCTGGTCGCCGCCCGTGCCGACCTCACCCTGGCCCCGGTGCCGGCCACCGTCGTCGCCCAGGTCGACGCCGCCGCCTTCGTGGGGCGCCCCGCGAGGGGAACCCGTGAGGGGTGCTGCTTGAGCGCGATCGCTCTCTCTGCGGCAACGGCCGACCCGAAGGCTCAGCCGGCGCCCGCCCCGGCGGCCCGGCGCAGGGCCACGAACGCCGCCACCAGCGTCGGCAGCTGGTGGTGGGCGTTGCGCCCGCTGGGGTTGGGGAGCAGCCAGACCCGGGTCTCCCCGATGACCTCGGGCTGCAGGCCCGGGGCCGCCGAGGGGCGGGCGAAGGCGGCCCGGTAGGCGCCCAGGCCCAGCACCGCCAGCCAGCCCGGCCGCTGGCCCAGGACCAGCCGCCGCAGCCGCTCGGCGCCCCGGCGCAGCTCCTCGGGGCTCAGCTCGTCGGCCCGGGCGGTGGCCCGCGCCACCAGGTTGGTGCAGCCCAGCCCGTAGTCCGGCAGCCGCCCGTCCTCGAAGGGGGAGAGCCGGCGGTCGGTGAAGCCGGAGCGGTGCAGGGCGATCCAGAACCGGTTCCCGGGTCGGGCGAAGTGGTGGCCGACCGCGGCCGACCAGAGGCTCGGGTTGACCCCGCAGAACAGCACCCGCAGCCCCGGGGCGACGACGTCGGGCACGGTCGCATCCCGGGCCGCGGCCAGCTCCGCCGGCGAGGGCCGCCGCCCCGACTCCCGGGCCGTGGCCTCGCCCGCCGCCCCTTCCGCCCCTGGACAGGGACGGGCTCGGTGCCATGCTGGTGCAAACGCCGTCGTGAGCGAGCGGAGGTCAACCATGGCAACCCTGTCCTACGTGCACGGCGTAAGCTCCGTGCCCCTGCTGGGCGAGACCATCGGCGAGAACCTGCGCCGGACCGTGGAGCGCGCCCCCGACCACGAGGCCCTGGTGGTCGTCCATCAGGGCTACCGCGCCACCTACCGCCAGCTGTGGGAGGAGACCGGCCGGGTCGCACGTGGCCTCATGGCCCGGGGCGTTCAGAAGGGCGACCGGGTCGGCATCTGGGCTCCCAACCGCTTCGAGTGGGTCTTGGTCCAGTACGCCACCGCCCGCATGGGCGCCATCCTGGTCAACATCAACCCGGCCTACAAGACCGCCGAGCTGGAGTACGCGCTCAACCAGTCCGGGGTGAGCCTCCTGATCCTGGCCGAGCGCTTCCGCCAAGCCGACTACGTGGCCATGCTCGAGGAGGTGAGGGGCCGTTGCCCGGCGCTCCGCGAGGCGCTGGTGCTGGAACGGGGGTGGTCCGGGCTGCTGGCCGACGCCGAGCGCGTGTCGGAGGCGGAGCTGGCGGCGCGGGAGGCCGAGCTGCAGTTCGACGACCCCATCAACATCCAGTACACCTCCGGGACCACCGGCTTCCCCAAGGGCGCCACCCTCTCCCATCACAACATCCTCAACAACGGCTACTTCATCGGCCAGCGGCTGCGCTACCGCGAGCGAGACCGGGTCTGCATCCCGGTCCCCTTCTACCACTGCTTCGGCATGGTCCTGGGCAACCTGGCCTGCACCACCCATGGCGCCACCATGGTGGTGCCGGCCGAGTCCTTCGATCCCCTGGCGACCATGGAGACGGTCCAGGCCGAGCGCTGCACGTCCCTCTACGGCGTGCCCACCATGTTCATCGCCGAGCTGGAGCACCCCCGCCTCTCCGAGTTCGACTTCTCCAGCCTGCGCACCGGCATCATGGCCGGCTCCCCCTGCCCGATCGAGGTCATGAGGAGGGTCCGATCGACCATGAACATGACCGAGGTCACCATCTGCTACGGCATGACCGAGACCTCGCCCGTCTCCACCCAGAGCGACGTCGACGACCCCCTGGAGAAGCGGGTGGCCACGGTGGGGCGGGTCCACCCCCACGTGGAGATCAAGATCATCGACCCCGCCACCGGCCGGATCGTCCCCCGAGGCGAGCCGGGCGAGCTCTGCAGCCGCGGCTACCTGGTGATGCTGGGCTACTGGAACGACGAGGCGGCCACCGCCGAGGCCATCGACCCGGCCCGGTGGATGCACACCGGCGACCTGGCCACCATGGACGAGGACGGGTACGTCAACATCGTCGGGCGGATCAAGGACATGATCATCCGGGGCGGTGAGAACATCTACCCGCGCGAGGTCGAGGAGTTCCTCTACACCCATCCCGACGTCGCCGACGTCCAGGTGATCGGGGTCCCGGACGAGCGCTACGGCGAGGAGGTGATGGCCTGGGTACGCCCTCGCGAGGGGGCGACCCCGACCGGCGAGCAGCTGGCCGAGTACTGCCGCGGCCGCATCGCCACCTACAAGATCCCGAGGTACTGGAAGTTCGTCGACTCCTACCCGATGACGGTGACGGGCAAGGTCCAGAAGTTCCGCATGCGCGAGATGGCGATCGAGGAGCTGGGCCTGCGGGCGGCGACCGACGTGCGCACCGCCTGACCCGTCCGGCCGAGGCCTGGAGTGGGTCGCTCACCCGACCGCCTCGCCGGCGCGGCGGAGCGCCTCCCCCGCCCGGGCCAGGATCTCCTCCAGGATCTCGGGTGAGGTGGCGAAGTTGAGCCGGACGCAACGCTCGTAGCCGGGGCCGAAGTCCTCGCCGGCGTTGAGCCCGACCCGGGCCCGCTCGAGCAGGAACCGCTGCCCGGTCATGCCAGCCAGGTCGAACGCGCCCAGGTCGAGCCAGGCGAGGTAGGTCCCCTCCGGGGGATGGTGGCGGAGGCCCAGCTCCGAGGCCCAGGCCGCGACCCGGTCGCGGTTGCGCTGGAGGAGGGGAAGGAGGGCGTCCAGCCAGGGCTGGCCCTCCCGCCAGGCCGCCACCGTGGCATCGATCGCCACCGTGCTCAAGGAGCCGAGGAGGCGATCGGGGAGCGCCCGCCGAAACCGCTCCAGGAGCGCCTCGGAGCCGAAGTGCAGGACCCCGCAGCGCAGGCCGGCGATGTTGAAGCCCTTGGTCGCCGAGTTGAGGGTCACGGTCCGGGCCGCCACCTCCCCGCCCAGCGAGCCCATGGGCAGGTGCCGGCGGCCCGGGTAGACCAGGTCGCAGTGGATCTCGTCGGAGACGATGACGAGGTCGTGCGCGACCGCGACCTCGCCCAGCGCCTCCAGCTCCTCCCGATCCAGGACACGCCCGGTCGGGTTGTGGGGGTTGCAGAGCAAGAGGACCTTGGTCCGCTCGTCGAGCGCCGACCTCAGCCCGTCCAGGTTGAGGACGAAGCGGGAGCCATCGTCCACCAGGGGGTTGAGCACCGGCCGGCGCCCGGTGGCCGCGATCGAGCCCAGGAAGGGGGGGTAGATCGGGGTCTGCACCACCACCCCCTCGCCAGGCTGGCTGAAGGCCACCAGGCAGGCCACGATCGCCTGCACCAGGTCGGTGACCGGGCGCACGCGCTCGACCGCCACCGCCCACCCGAAGCGCTCCCGCATCCGGTCGACGAAGGCGGCCTCGACCCCGGCCTCCTCTGCCCGCCAGGGGTACCCGTAGTCCATCTGCTCGACCACGCGAGAGACCGCGGCCTGCACGGGCGGGGCGACCGGGAAGTCCATGTCCGCCACCCAGGCGGGCAGGACGTCGTCGGGGTAACGGTGCCACTTGATCCCGCGCCGGGCGCGCATGGTCTCGACGGGCAGAGCAGGGATGGGATCCATGATCGACCTCGCACTCCAGTCCTGACCGGGCATACCTCGGGCTCTCACTCTACTGGGCGGACGAGGGCGTCCCGTCCGCCTCGGCGGCCTCCGGCGGCGGCGCCAGCAACCGCTGGATCCAGGCCGGCGTCTGCTCGTCCTGACACCGCGGGCACGAGCACTCGTCGGCCTGCCCGACACCGTGGAGCGGGGGTAGGGGCATCGCAGGTCCTCCTCGCTGCAAAAAAAGAGGCCCCCGCCGATCCCGGCGGGGGCCTCACGGCTGCGCTCTACTCACGTCGGCGGCGCATGACCGACGCGGGGACGCAGCGCCCCCTGGCGCTTTCCATTGACCTCGATCGCGGTGACGACACGGAGCGGCTGCATCCGCGGTCAGTCTAGCCCATCGTCGGGGCATCCTCCGTCCCCCGCGCCGAAGGCCGACCGGCGCCGGCCCCGGTCGGGCGTCCCGGCCCCGGCGCGCCGCCGGCAGCCCTCCCCACGCCCCCACCCCCAGGCTCCCCGCCGAGCGACCGAGGCCGGGCGGGGGGGCGCCTAGATCCGCAGGGCCGAGCTCAGCATCACCTGCTCGGGGAGCAGGCCCTTCTCGCGGAGCTTGCTGGTCTCGTGGTACGCCTCGACGAAGCGCATGGTGCCGGAGAACGAGCGGAGGACCATGGAGTGGGTGAAGGCGTAGTACTCCTCGTAGCGGACACCGTCGAGCAGCTCTCCGTGGGTGATGCCGGTGGCGGCGAAGAAGATGTTCTGGCCGGAGCAGAGGTCGTCGATGGTCAGGACGCGCCCCGGCTCGTACCCCTCCCGCTGGGCCAGCTTCCGCTCCTCCTCGTCGCGCAGCAGCAAGCGGGCCTGCATGTCCCCGCCCAGGGCCTTCACCGCGCAGGCCGCGATCACGCCCTCGGCCGACCCGCCGGAGCCCATCAGCACGTGCATCCCGGTCTTGGTCTCGAGCGCCGCCATGATCGCGCCGGCCACGTCACCGTCGGAGATCAGACGGACCCGAGCCCCCACCTCGCGCACGGCGCGGATGGTCTCCTGGTTGCGCTCCCGATCCAGGATCACCACCAGCAGGTCGCGGGGATGGAGCCCCTCCGCCTTGGCGATGCGGCGGAGGTTCCACTCCACCGGCATCTCGATGTCGATCACGCCCCGAGCCCGTCGCCCGACCACCAGCTTCTCCATGTAGTGGACGTGGGTCGTGAACATGGTCCCGCGCTCGGCCAGCGCGACCACGGACATGGCGCCCGGCTGGCCGTTGGCGGTGAGCCGGGTGCCGTCGATGGGATCGACGGCCACGTCGACCTCCGGCTCCATGCCGTTGCCGACCTTCTCGCCGAAGAAGAGCATCGGGGCCTCGTCCTTCTCCCCCTCGCCGATGATGACCGTCCCCCGCATGTCCACCGAGGCGAGCGCCGTGCGCATGGCGTCCACGGCGCGTTGATCGGCCTCCTCCTTGTTGCCACGGCCCTGGAGGGGGGCGGCCGCCAGCGCTGCGGCCTCGGTGACGCGCAGCAGCTCCAGGGCCAGGTTGCGATCCATGGGTCCCAATCCCATCGCTCTCTTCTCTACACCGAAGCCTATCCCAGGCTGCGGCGCCTGATCGGCAATTTCTCGGGGTCGACCATCAGGAGCCGCTTGTTGGCCAGCCGTCGCACGCCGTCCGAGGTCTCGTACACGCAGGTACGCTCGAGGACGGCGGTGACCACCACCGGCGTCCCGTCGATGCTGGCCTCGAACCCGTCGAGCAGGACCTCGTCATCCCGGAGCCTGATCTCGCTGAGACGCTTCGCCATCCCTCGCTCCTCCCGATCACAGGAGCGCGTCCCGAGGGCCGCCGGCCAGCGGCCCGGCGGCACCGGCGCGTGACCCGCGCACCTCTCCAGCAGCCCACGGCCTCCTGCCCCGCGGGGCGGGACATGGCTGGGAGGATACCGAACGTCACCGGTGAGGGCGAGCCCGCAGTGCGCTGCCTCGCCCCGGACGGCGTCGAGCGCCCCCTAGCGCTCGCGGCGCCGGCCGTGATGGTCGCCCAGGTAGGCGAGCAAGGCCTCTCGGTCCGGCGGCAGCGTCCCCTCCAGGACCAGCTCCTCCAGCCGGGCCTTGATCCGGCCCACCTCCGGGCCGGGCGAGAGGTCGCACACGCGCATGATGTCGCGTCCGTCGATCGGGAGCCGCATCCGACTCGGCCGCTCGGCCAGCACCGCCCGCAGGCGGCCCTCCAGCTCGTCGATCAGCCCCCCTCCCGGGTAGGCCGAGGCGGCGATGTCGGCCCGGGCCAGCTCGAGGAGCGGCCAGAGCACGTCGCCGGCGTCGCGGGCCAGGCGACGCACGGCGCCGTCGCTCCACTCCGGCCGATAGAAGACCGGGCGCAGATGGAGCCGCACCATCCGCGCCACCCGCTCGACCTCGGCGTTGGCGAAGCGCAGCCGGGTCATGGCCGCTCGGGTCAGCTCGGCCCCCACCTGGTCGTGCCCGTGGAAGGCCCCGTCGGGGGTGGCGGTCACCGGCTTGCCCACGTCGTGGAAGAGCGCCGCCAGCCGGACGAGCAGGTCCGGCGGGGTGCGGGCCACGGTCTCCAGGGTATGGCCGAAGACGTCCCAGCGATGATAGTGGCCCTGGGCCACCCCGTGGCCGGCGAAGACCTCGGGGAGCAGGGTCTCCATCAGGCCCCCCTCGTCCAGGAGCTCCAGCGCCCGCCGGGGGCGGGGCGAGACCAGCATCTTGCGCAGCTCCCCGTTGACACGCTCCGCGGAGAGCACGGGCGGCCGCGCCCGGTCGCGCAGCCGGCGCATGGCCGGCAGGAGCGGGGCGTCGAGCTCGAAGCCGAGCTGGGCGGCGAACCGGATCGCCCTCAACATCCGGAGCGGGTCGTCGGAGAAGGCCTGCTCCGCCGGTCGGGGGGTGCGCAGCCGGCGTCGCTGCAGGTCGCTCCAGCCCCCCAGCGGGTCGTGGAGGCGACCGTCGAGGTCCATCAGCATCGCGTTGACGGTGAAGTCCCGGCGCAGCAGGTCCTCCGCCAGCGTCGCCGGCCGCACCTCGGGCTTGCGCGAGGTGGGCGCGTACGACTCGGCCCGGGTGGAGGCGAACTCGACCCGCCGCTCGCCCCAGGTGACCTGGGCGGTGCCGAAGCGGGGGAAGAGGGCCGGAGGCCGGGCCCCCACCAGGCGGGCGAACCGCTCCGCCAGCGCCAGGGCCTGCGGCCCCTCGACCACCACGTCCAGGTCGGGATGGGGACGACCGAGCAAGGCGTCGCGAACGTAGCCCCCGACCACCCAGGCTCGGAGGCCGAGCTCCCGGGCCGCCTGGCGCAGCGGGGGGAGCACCGGCTCGGCGGCCGCCACCGCGGCCAGCCGCTCCTGGGGAGGCTCGGCGACCATCCCTACCCCTCCCGCCGCCCGGGCCTCACAGCCGGGAGCGGGCCCACTCGAGCGCCCCCACCTGGCCAGCCCGGTCGCCCAGGCGCGCCCGCCGCAGCCGCGGCCGCCGCCGAGGCTGGATGAACGGCGAGGAGCGGAGGACCGCCTGGAGCACCGGCGCCACCTGCGCCCAGGAACGGGTGATCCCACCCCCCATCACGATCAGGTCGGGGTCGAAGAGGTTGGTGAGGTTGATCAAGGCGTAGCCCATCATGGTGGCCGCCCGGCGGACGATCGCGACCGCCCTCTCGCTTCCCCGGGCGGCCTGCTCGAAGATCTCGACCGCGGGCTCGCCCATCTCCCGGGCCAGCGCCGCCCCCCCGCAGAACGCCTCCACGCAGCCTCGCTGGCCGCATCGGTCGAGCGGGCCCTCGGGGTCGACGATCATGTGCCCGACCTCGCCCGCGGCCCCGTGGCTGCCGGAGAAGAGGCGGCCGTCGAGGATCAGCCCGCCCCCCACCCCGGTGCTCCAGGTGACGTACACCATGGTCCGGCAGCCCTGCCCCGCCCCCCGGCGGTACTCCCCCCAGGCGGCGAGGTTGGCGTCGTTCTCCAGGTCCACGGGGCAGCCCAGGCGCTCGGCCAGCAGGGCGGCCAGGGGGACGTTCCGCCAGCCGAGCAGGTTGGGGGGGTTGACCAGCACCCCCCGCGCCAGGTCGATCGGGCCGGGGGCGCCGATCGCGGCCCGGCGCAGGGAGCCGGCGCCGGCCAGCCGCGCGATCCGGCCCGCCGCCCACTCGGCCACCCGTTGGGGCGTGCCCAAGGTGGGGGTCTGAGCCCGCGCCGTGCCCACGACCCGCCCCTCCAGGTCGGTGACCACCACCCGGATCCGGGTCCCGCCGAGGTCGATGCCCGCGATCATGACGCCGTGCAGTAAGGTAGCTGAGCGATCCAGCGGACGGGGGACGGCGAGTATCGGCCCCGACCAGGGTTTCCTTTCGATCGGTACGGGGTACGTTACATCAAGGCCGGTAGCGGTGAGGCGCCGGCCAACAGGAGTGAGACAGAGAGCACATGCCCCGACAACGACTTCCCGTTCTTCCCCTCACGCAGGCGGTGATCCTGCCCCGGATGACGGCCACCGTGCAGATCGACTCTCAGGATGCACGGAACGCGATCAAGGCCGCCCTGGCCGGTGACGGCTTGCTGCTGCTGCTGCCCAAGGTCGATGGTCGCTACGCCAGCGTGGGGGTGGTGGCCAAGGTCGAGGAGAAGGGGAACCTCCCCGACGGCAGCGAGGTGGTGGCGGTGCAGGGTCGCGCCCGGGCCATCTTGGGGAACGTCATGCCCGAGCTGGACGGGACCCTGATGGCCGAGGTGGATCCCTCCCCGGATCCCAACAGCTGGTCCGACCGCGCGCGCCAGCTGGCCCACGAGTACCGGGCCATCGTCGAGAACATCCTCGAGATCCGCGGCGCCCCTCAGGTCGCGCAGGTGCTGCGGGGGATCGAGCATCCCGGCCACCTGGCCGACATGTCCGGCTACTCCCCCGACCTCTCCATGGGCCGGAAGGTCGAGATCCTGGAGACGCTGGACATCGAGGAGCGGCTTGAGAAGCTGATCGCCTGGAACCGAGAGGTCCTGGCCGAGCTGAGCCTCAAAGAGCAGCTGCGCAACGAGGTCTCCGAGCGCATGGAGAAGAACCAGCGCGAGTTCATCCTGCGCCAGCAGATGGAGGCCATCAAGCGCCAGCTCGGCGAAGCCGGTGGCGACGTGGTGGCCGAGTATCGCTCACGCGCCGAGGAGGCGGGGATGCCCGAGGCCGCCCGCAAGGAGTTCGACCGTGAGCTCGACCGCCTGGAGCGGATGAGCGAGCAGAGCCCCGAGTACGGCTGGATCCGCAACTTCCTCGACTGGATGCTGGACATCCCCTGGAGCAAGCGGACCGAGGACAACTTCGACCTGGTCCAGGCCCGACGCATCCTGGACGAGGACCACTACGGTCTGGACGACGTCAAGGATCGGATCATCGAGTTCCTGGCCGTGCGCAAGCGGCGCCAGGAGAAGGGCTGGACCGACCAGGGGGGCCGGGGCTCGGGGGCGATCATCACCTTGGTCGGCCCCCCGGGCGTGGGCAAGACCTCGCTGGGCGAGTCCGTGGCCCGGGCCCTGGGGCGCAAGTTCGCCCGCATCTCGTTGGGCGGCATCCACGACGAGGCCGAGATCCGCGGCCACCGCCGCACCTACATCGGCGCCCTGCCCGGCCGGATCGTCCGCGCCCTGAAGGAGGCGGGGACCAAGAACCCGGTCATCATGCTCGACGAGATCGACAAGGTGGGCGCCGACTGGCGCGGCGACCCCTCCTCGGCCCTCCTGGAGGTGCTGGACCCGGCCCAGAACCACACCTTCAGGGATCACTACCTGGAGGTGGACCTCGACCTCTCCGAGGTGCTGTTCATCCCCACCGCCAACGTGGCCGACACCATCCCGGCGCCGCTGCTGGACCGCATGGAGCTGATCCGCCTGGACGGCTACACCGAGGAGGAGAAGCTCCAGATCGCGCGTCGGCACCTCGTCCCACGCCAGCTGGAGCGCAACGGCCTGGAGCCGAGCGAGGTCTCGATCACCGACGAGGCCATCCAGCGGATCATCTCCGACTACACCCGCGAGGCCGGCGTCCGCAACCTCGAGCGGGAGCTGGGCAAGGTGCTGCGCAAGGTGGCGACCCGGGTCGACGCCGGCCAGATGGCCACCCCGGCCGTGATCGACGCCTCCCTGGTGCGCGAGGCGTTGGGCAAGCCCCGCTTCCAGTTCGAGGAGGTGCGAGAGCGCACCTCCGTGCCCGGCGTGGCCACCGGCCTGGCCGTGACCGGCACCGGCGGCGACATCCTCTTCATCGAGGCCACCGCCATGCCGGGGGAGCCTAAGGCCGGGCTGACCCTGACCGGCCAGCTGGGCGACGTCATGAAGGAGTCGGCCCAGATCGCCCTCTCCTACGTGCGCTCGCACGCTCACGAGCTGGGCCTGGAGACCGGCTTCGGCGATCGCCAGGTGCACATCCACGTGCCGGCCGGAGCCGTGCCCAAGGACGGCCCCTCGGCCGGCATCGCCATGACCACCGCCCTGGTCTCCCTGCTCAGCGGGCGGCCGGTCCGCTCCTCGGTGGGGATGACCGGCGAGGTCACCCTGCAGGGGCGGGTGCTGCCCATCGGCGGGGTCAAGCAGAAGGTGCTGGCCGCGCGCCGGGCGGGGCTGGCCGAGGTCATCCTGCCCAAGCGCAACGAGCCGGACCTGGACGACCTCCCGGCCGACGTTCGCCAGGAGATGAAGATCCATCTGGTCAGCGACGTCACCGAGGTGCTGGCCCTGGCCCTGGAGCCGGAGCCGGTGCCGCCGTTGACCATCCCTTCGTGATCGGGCTCTGACCGAGCCCGACCCGGCACGGGAGAGTGGCCCGCTCTCCCGTGCCGGCGTTCCTCGGCCCCGCGAGGCGGCTCGGATCGACCTCCCGGGGAGATCCGTGGGCCCTGCCGTCCCGCCGGCACCTCCCGCCTGGCGAGGATGGAGGCCCGCCCGGGGTCCGTGGCCGGGCCGGGACCCGGGGCGGGCGTCGACGGTCGGGCCGAGGTTCACCCGTTGAGCGGCGGGATGAGGTCAGCGGGGCGAGGTCACGGTGGCCGATGGGCATGCCCCGTCCCACGCCGCCAGCCGGAGGGCCGGCCCCTCCGGCCCTCCGGGCGCTCACGGCCGCAGCAGCGTCTTGATGGCGCGGCGCTCGTCCATGGCGCGGTAGCCCTCGGCGGCCTGGTCCAACGGCAGCTCCAGGTCGAAGACCCTGCCCGGATCGATGGCGCGGTCGTAGATCAGCTCGATCAGCTCGGGCAGGAAGCGGCGCACCGGGGCGGGGCCGCCGTGGAGGTGCACGTGCGAGAAGAACAGCTCCCGGCCCGACAGCTCGACGCCGTGGGGGACCCCGACGAAGCCGACGTGGCCGCCGGGGCGGGTGGCGCGGACGGCTTGCACCATCGACTCCTGGGTGCCCACAGCCTCGATGACCGAGTGAGCGCCGAGCCCACCGGTGAGGTCCTTGACGTGCGCGACGCCCTCGTCGCCGCGCTCGACCACGACGTCGGTGGCGCCGAACTCCCGAGCGAGCTCCTGGCGGGGCTCATGCCGGCTCATGACGATGATCCGCTCCGCCCCAAGCCGCCTGGCCGCCAGCACGGCGAGCAGGCCAACCGCACCGTCGCCGACCACGGCCACGGTCTTGCCGGGCCCGACCTGGGCGGCGACGGCGCCGAACCAGCCCGTGCCGAGGACGTCCGAGGCGGCGAGCAGGCTCGGGACGAGGTCGTCCGGGGGGAGGCCGGGCGTGGCCACGAGCGTCCCGTCCGCGAGCGGGACGCGGAGCACCTCCGCCTGCGCACCGCCGACCGGCGTTCTCCGGATGCAGGAGGTCTGGTAGCCAGCCCGACAGATCTCACAGGTGTTGTCGGAGGCGAAGAACGACCCGATCACGAACTGCCCGGGCCTGATCCTCGTGACCCCGCCGCCCACCTCCTCGACGACGCCGGCGTACTCGTGCCCCATCGGCACCGGCCATTCGCCGTCCTCGAAGCCGCGGTACGGCCAGAGGTCGGAGCCACAGATGCAGGTCGCCGCGAGGCGAACGATGGCGTCGGTGGGCTCGACGATGCGGGGTTCGTCGCGCTCCTCGACCCGCACGTCGCCGGGTCCGTGCATGATCGCGGCTCGCACCCGCTCAGCCCTCCTGGGCCGACGCCGCCGAGTACTCCTCGTCGGTCACGTGCGGTCCCCAGGTCGCCGCCTCCCCCCGGCCGTCGACCTGCTGCAGGGCGAGGTGGGTCATGAAGCGACTCGGCGTGGCCCCGTGCCAGTGGTCCTCCCCCGGCTCGAAGAACACCCGGTCCCCAGGCCGGATCACCTCCACCGGACCACCCCGCCGCTGGGCGAGGCCCACGCCCTCGGTGACGAAGATCGTCTGGCCGTTCGGATGCCGGTGCCAGGCGGTCCGTGCCCCCGGAGCGAAGTGGACCATGCTCGCCATCAGGCGCGACGGGCCCTCCGGGACGGCCACAGGGTCGATGAGCACCAGGCCGGTGAACCACTCGGCGGGGCCCAGCCCCGTCTCGACGCCGTTTCTGATCACCTGCATGGGAAGTCCTCCCTGGCCTGCGATCCAGGCCGCTCCGGCGGCCGGCGAGGGGTCCACCGGCGCCTCCATCGACTCGCGCTCAGCCTGCCGCGACCGTTCGGCAGCCTCGACCTCCACGACGCACCGCAACCCGGCCTCCCTCCGACCGCCTCGCCGACGATCGGCGGCGAGCGCATCACCGGTCGCCGGTGGCCCGATCCGTGACTCGGCCGAGCCGCCGCGCGCCGGGGAGCCCGGCTCTCACCGGGGACCCCACGAGGCCGGCCTCGTCAGGTCCCCTGACCGCGACGCGGCGCTTCACGGAGGCTGCAACCGAGTCTACGGGTGAGGAAGGGTCCCCACCAAAGGGCCCTCCAGCCTCCTTCGCGGGGACGGGGGTCGTCATCGACCTCAGCGGGGCACCGGCAGCCGCCGCCCCCTCGAGCCACGCTCGATCTCCGCCGCTCGGGCAGGTCGAAGCCGGCGGCGGCCGACCGCGCGCCTGCGAGAGGCTGCGGCACCGCCGCGCCCCATGTCGAGGGACGGCCCCGCATCCGACCGGACGGTCGCCACCTCGGTGCACCGAGGAGCGGCTGCACACGTATCAAAGGGTGATCCGCCCGATGGCCGACCCAGAGGGCATCGGTGAACGCCGAAGGCCGCCTCCGCTGAGCGGTGCGAGGAGCCCCCCCGGCCCGCACCCATGCGGGAGCGGCCGGGTCGGCCGGAGGGACCTGGCGCCGCTTGGACGAGGCCGTCGTTCGAGCGAGCACGACGCAGTTGCAAGGAGGAGCGACGTTGCGCAAACTGGCCCTGCTGCTGGCCGCAGCCGGCTTCCTGGCGATGCCGGGTGCGGTCCACGCTGCGCCCATCGATCCCCCCACGCCGGGGCTCAACTGCCGCGAGGCGATCTGGCAGTATGCGGTGAACTTCCCCGGCCTGGGCGGGCTGAGCAACTTTCAGGTATCGCCCGACCCCATCGACCTGGCCGCCAACGGCAACGTCGTGGCCCAGGTGCCGTCGCCTCGGGGGGTCATCCTCTTCGCCCGGGACGTGGGGACGAGCGAGGTCTCCTCGGCAGTGGTCACCTACAGCGAGACGCTGCAGGACTTCCTCCAGAACGGCCTCGACCTCCAGGGATTCGGGCCGCTGCACATCAACGTCTGGATCGACCGGGGCGGTGACGAGGCGAACGGGGGTGGCCCCTTCACCTTCGACCAGCGAGGGGTGCTCACCGGCCTGGACGACGAGGTCTACGGCACCTTCACCCAGACCGGGCCCGGCCAGTACAACGGCTCCACGCCGTTCTTGCCCTTCTGGGGCTCCAGCGCCACCAACCTGACGCAGGTGGCTCAGGAGGTCGGTGCCAGCACCCGGATCTGGTTCTGGATCGGGGTTGACCTCAGCTCCCCCGGCCAGGCCATCGGCATGGTGAGCTCCCTGAACGGGAGCCCGGCCTGCCGGCTGGATCGGGCGGCGTAGCCGCCGCTCGGGCCGGCACCGCGGCGGCTCACAGCCGGACGCCGCCGCACCCGTCGGGCCCCGCCCAGTGGGCGGGGCCCCGACCTTCCCCCGGCCGCTCGAGCTCGACCTCCTCCGGCGGCCCGCGCCTCTCGATCGGCCGACCAAGGCGTCAAGCCCTCTTGGCCCCACCCTCGACCAGGGTCACGGCGCCGAAACAGATCGCGCTGACGTGGGCCAGGGCCGAGTCGCAAGCGTGGGGACTGCCGGGGGTAGGGGTCCCTGACCGTTGCCGCTGAGTGAGCGATCGTCTCATGCGGCACCCCTCACGGGGTTGCCCTCGCGGGCTTCGCGCCTCCCCGCCGCGTGCCCGGGAGGCCCGGGTCTCACCGGGTCCCCACGAGGCCGGCCTGGGGACCCCATCGGAGCGTGCTCCGATGGGGAACCCTCGTGGGGCACCCCTCCGGGCCATCGTGCGGGAGCGCCGCCATCGCCCAGGCCCCCCGATGGGCGGCGGCACGCTGGCCGTCGTGCCGGGCACCGAGGCCGCTCAGGAGCTCGCTTACGTCTCGGACCAGGTCCTCGTCGACCTCGGCGGGATCGACCCCCACCAGCCCCCCTCC
>Ga0070737_10002050_pt1 | contig 25528 bp, 17 predicted proteins | sample Coa_R1_10_FD_66438 | JGI IMG/M metagenome (GOLD analysis project Ga0070737, IMG submission 66438) | Surface soil microbial communities from Centralia Pennsylvania, which are recovering from an underground coalmine fire - Coalmine... | ecosystem: Environmental > Terrestrial > Soil > Unclassified... | reverse complement strand
GTTGCGGGCTGCTGGATCCCGGCATAACTGAAGAACCAGAACGTCTTGTTGCGGCCGTCGTAAACGTGAGGCAGATAAACCGGGCCCCCGATGTATCCGCCCAGTTCGTTGAACCGCTCTTTCGGACGGCACGCCTGCGTGTGAGTAATGCCGTTGCAGGTGCGAGCTGCGGCGTTCTGGTTGACGGACCACGGCACGGCATCAAAAATATCCCGTTTCCAGTTGAAGAATCCTCCTCCGTGAATCTGATTAGTGCCCGACTTGGTCACGTACTCCTGGATTCCACCGCCCACCCGACCGTACTCGGCGTTGAAACCCGAAGTAATCAACCGCATTTCGCTATACTGGTAGAAACCGGGAAAGTAAAAAATCACCCCTCCGGATTCAGGGTTCACCGCGCTGGAGCCGTCGATGAGAACTTCTGAAGCGCGTCCGATAGAGCCGCCGATGCTCGTCTCACCGTTGCTGGTGACCCCGGGCATGAAGCCGACAAAGGAATTGGCCGTTTCCAGCCCACCGTTCCACAAGGGCAGCGTCCCCAACGTTTGCGGGCTCAGGCCCGTCGATTCAGTCGGGTTGGTCGTATCGAGCACTGGAGCCGCAGCCGTGACTTGAATGGTCTGTTGGACGGAGCCCAAAACCAGCTTGATGTTAATTGTCTCGCGCAGACCCAGCCGAACTTCGATTCCCGATTGAATGAATGTCTTGAAGCCTCTCTGCTTGACCGTGAGCTCATAGGGGCCTGTCGGCAAGTTAGGAAAAGCGTACAGGCCGGCTTGGGTCGTGCTGACGCGGAATTGCCGCCCTGTGGGCACATGAGTCGCTACCACCACCGCCGCCGGAACGGCTGCCCCGTTGGGATCGGTGACCGTTCCGGAAATTGACCCGGTGTCAGCCTGCCCCCACAGAGCGACCGGCAGCAAACATAAAGACAGCGTCAGGTAAATACCGCGAATGAACCTCGTACACGGCTTCCCTTCTCGGCGCATAATTATTCCTCCGTGATTTTTGAGTAGAAATCACCTCAACGCGTGTAATAGCTGTGGATGCCGTCATCCGGCAATAGGAACCAACACTCTTCTGACTATTGACTCGATTATGAATGAGCCACTGTAGCAGACTTATATCGTTGTCACAAATTCAGGTTTTTCCTTTGACTACCAGGAGAGACTAACAAGATCGTGAGCCGCTAAACTCTGACAGCGGCGATGCGGTGCATCAGGTCGTTCTGCTCGCTGATATTCTCCGCGCCGATGGTGAACGCATCCAGCACGCCCAGCGACAAGGCATAGCGCAGCGCCTCATCCGGGCGGTGACGCAGGTCGCCCTGGCCCAGAATCTTCATTCCCACAATTCCCTTTCCTTGCGCCTTCATCTGGCGCAGGACGGAAAGAACCGTGGCCGGGTCGGCATCCATGTGCGAGCCAATGGGATTCATGCGGGCGAGATCAACTTCAACCCACGGTGAGGCCGCCGCGGCGCGTAGCGCGCCGATCGTATGGCACGAGCAGCCGTGAGCGCGAATCCAACCCTTTTCCTTGGCTTCGGAGAGCACATCCATCGTGCGGCGATAGCGCGTGGTCCAGTCATCTGACATCATGCAATGCATCAGCACAATGTCGATATAGTCGGTGTTCAATTCCTTTCGGAACCGGTCAATATCCGCTCGCATGCGGTCAGGATCTCTGGAATCAGACTTGGTGAGCACCGTGACTTTTTCTCGCGGCAGGCGCTTGAGCGCTGCCGCTACCGCCGGGTGCGTCCCGTAGGAATCCGCTGTATCGAAAAAGCGCAATCCGTGATCGTAGCCGTGCACCAGAAGATCGGCAAGCCCTTGCACGCCCAACGCCGATTGATGCGAGTGATAGGCGAAACCGACGGTTCCCGTGCCGCAAGCCAGGCGGCTGGTGCGGATGCCCGTTTTCCCGAGGACGACCGTATCCGCCGCGCTGAACTGTGCGCCCGCCGCCGGCGAAGCTTGCGCTATGGATTTCGAGCCTAACCAAACGCCTCCGAGTCCCAACGTGGTCCTGGCGATGAATTCCCGACGTTTCATGGCTCACCTCAGGGTTTAGAAATGGAATCAACGATAAAAGCTGGGCGCTCTTTACAAGTGAATCGCCTACGGAATCGTAAATTAGCACGACATCCGGCTGAATGGAAGCAGATTGTAGTTCGTCTTCCCGATTTCAAAATGCCAGATTGCAAATGGCAGATTTCAGTACGCCAAGGCTCATTAAAGACACAAGCCTCCAATTGATGGTCGCTTAACGCGAGTGCGAGGACGCCGCACCGAGGGCTGCTAACGTATGAGCCGCCGTTTTCGGATAAACCTCAACCAGCGTCAGATTCTGTGGCACAAAATATTTCTGCGCCACGCGCTGAATCTCCGCCGGAGTCACATACAGAAAGCGCTGAATCTCCGTGTTATAGAGATCAGGATTTTTCAGAATGACTGCATCGTAGCCCAAGGCATCGGCGCGGCTCTGCGCGCTCTGCCGATTCAGAATAAAATCGCGCAGCATCTCGTTCCGGGCGCGCTCCATGTCCTGGCGAGAAATCGTTCCATACTTCAGCCGGTCAAGGACTGCGTTCACCTCCGCTTCGCCCTGTGCCGGCGTATACCCGGAATTCATAACAGCAAAGATGAAAAACAGATTGGGCAGTTCCGTAAAATTACCTTCGCTTTCGACTTGCATCGCCATTTGCCTTTCGTACACTAGCCGGCGGTAAACCCAGGAGCTTTCGCCATCGGTGAGGATTTTAGAAGCCAGACGCAAGGGGTAAGCGTCCGGTGTGCCATCTGCGGGCATACGATAGCCTTCCACGAAGGCAGGCAAGGCGACATCCTGCGTGAGTTTCACGACGCGCTCGGCTGTCTGCGCAGGCTCCTGGGGATAGTTGCGAGCGATGGGTCGCTCCCCGGGCTTCAGCGGCCCAAAGTATTGCTGCACCCATTCGGTACACTGCTTCGCATCGAAATCGCCCACAACGACCAGCGTGGCGTTGTTGGGCACGTAATAGGTATCGTAAAAGGATTTAACTTCGCTCACATCCGCGCGATCCAGATCATCCATGCTGCCGATCGGCATGTGCCGGTACGGAGAGACGATAAAGGCGTGGGCGTAGAGGGTTTCCACCACGTTCCCATAGGGCTGATTATCAAAGCGCTGTCGCCTTTCCTCTTCCACCACTTCCCTTTCGTTTTTGAAGGTCGATTCGGTGATCTGAAGGTTCCGCATGCGGTCGGCTTCCACCCAGAGAACCACCCGCAGATCGGCGCTCGGCACCGTTTCCCAGAAGACGGTGGCATCGTTGGTGGTGTAGGCGTTATCGATGCCGCCAGCGCGGACAATGTAATTTGAGAATTCATCGGGAGCCAGGTTTCGTGTGCCGTCGAACATCAGATGCTCGAAAAGGTGGGCAAATCCGGTCATGCCGGAGCGTTCGTCTTTGGAGCCTACGTGGTACCAGACCTGCACGTCAACAACCGGAGCCTGATCGTCCGGCGCCAGCACCACTTCCAGGCCATTTTGAAGCAAAAGCCTGTCGAGCGTGGTGTGCGGCAGCTTGACGCGCCCCATGGCCGCGGAGGCAGCAAGAAAGAGGCCAAGTATGGCTGCGTATTGGCGCTTAAAGGTCATTGTGCTCCCACGTAAGAACAGAAGGCGGAAAGCAGAAAGCGGAAAGCGGCATGACGTAAGCCAAGATAATTCACCATTTGACGTTAAAGTTTCAAAATACGAATTTTCGCTGATTTAGCTGACACCGCTTAGGGTTCGTTCCTGAAATTTTGTGTGTGCAGCTTGGAAGTATCCGAAACCAACTTGTGGCCCCCCAGATGCCCCTCCCTGGCAAGTTCCAAAACCTTTCCGAACGGTATCTTTCTCGCGCAAACGGGAATCGATGAGTTAGCGGGTTGCTGAAAAACGATTTTGGCGCTGTCATTCCGAGCGAAGCGAGGAATTTCGCTCTGAAAATGGGCCACTTACGAGATTCCTCACTGCCTTTGGCTCCTCGGGGTGACAATCTGTGGGAGTTTTTCAGCAACCTGCCACATCCCCTGCTTGTAGGGGGGAGTGAGGGCGAAGGGCGCTTTTGGGCTGAAAGTTTACGCATCACTTCCCTGACCTGACCAGTTTAGCAATTTTGGCTGAGACGAATGAGACAAATGAGAAAGTTTCTTCGGATTTTCATTCAAGATCAGAAGCTTGACACGGCGCGCTGGAAGACATCGTGCCTCGTCACTCCACGAACTTATTGGCGATGGGAAAACGTCGCCCGATGCCGAACGCTTTGGCGGTCACCTTAAGGGCGGGCGCTGCCTGCTGCCGTTTATATTCGGCGCGGGTGACGCTGCCAATGGTCTGCTCGACCAGGCGCGAGTCCAATTTGAACCTTGCCACGATTTCCTGAGCGCAGAGATTCTCCTCGATGTAGGCGCGCAGAATCTGGTCGAGGATTTCATAAGGCGGCAGCGTATCCTGATCCGTCTGGTTGGCTCGCAGTTCTGCGGAGGGCGCTTTTTCAAAGCAGGCGGCGGGAATCGGACCGTTTCCCGTTCCCTGATCGTTCATATAGCGCGCCAGTTGGTAAACCATGGTTTTGGGTACATCCGCGATCACGGCAAGTCCCCCAGCCATGTCACCGTAAAGCGTGCAATACCCTACAGCAAGCTCGGATTTATTCCCTGTGCTTAGCAGCAAGGCGCCGAACTTGTTGGAAAATGCCATCAGGATGTTGCCTCGAATGCGCGCCTGGATGTTTTCTTCTGTCACATCGTGAGGGCGTTCGGCAAAGGCGGGCTTCAGGGCGGCGAGGTAATTCTCAAAGATCGGAGTTATCGGGACGATCTCAAAGTGAATGCCCAGGTTACGGGCGAGCGTCTCGGCGTCGCGCACGCTGCCAGGGGAGGAATAGGGCCCGGGCATGCTGATTCCGTAGACCGCTTCCGGCCCGAGAGCCTGCGCCGCCAGGGTTGCCACAACGGAGGAATCGATGCCTCCGCTCAGCCCCACAATGGCTTTGTGAAATCCGCATTTCCTCATGTAGTCGCGTGTGCCCAGGACAAGCGCGTGATGGATGGCTTCGATTTCTGAAGCCGGTTCCGGGCGCATATCGCCGCGACCGCTCGCTGCATCGAAGATCACCAGGTCTTCCTCAAACGCCCTGGCGCGGGCGCACAACTCGCCTTGAGCGTTAAAGGCATAGCTTGATCCATCAAAAATCAGGCTGTCGTTGCCGCCGACGAGATTGACGTAAACCACCGGAACGCGGCGCTCGCGGGCAATAGCCTTGAGCATCTCCTTCCGCAACTGAATTTTCCCTTCGCTGAACGGCGACGCCGCGATGTTGAGGATGATGCCGGCTCCGGCGCGAACGGTTTCTTCCACCGGATCGCGCGCGTAAAACCGCCTTTTCCAGAAATTCTTATCGTTCCAGGCATCCTCGCAGATCGTGACGCCCAGACGCCATCCTTCGAGCAGATACGTGGCTGGCGATTTCCCCGGCTCAAAGTATCGGGACTCATCAAAGACATCGTAAAAGGGCAACAGGATCTTGGAGTAATCCAACTCCACTTTGCCGCCGCGCAACAGGGCCGCAGCGTCAGAAACCGCTTTTCCCTGCTCCGCGCCGGAGCGACGCACGTAACCCACCAGCGCAGCAATCGGAGGCAATTTCTGAGCCAGTTGTCGGAGTTCGCGTTCACAGCGCTCCACGAAGCATGGCCTGTCGATCAAGTCGCGGGGCGGATATCCGCACAGGGCCAGTTCCGGAAATACGACCAGGTCGGCTTGCAACTGGTGAGCGCGCTCAGCAAACTTCAGGATGCGATCCGCATTGCCGGCGAAATCGCCCACCGTGGCATTTATCTGCGCGAGAGCAATCTTCATCGAGGGTGTCCAAAGGTGTGCCGCAGGAAGCGTATACGTTATTATAGAGTACCTGCGGACAAAATCCACGCGCAGGGACGGACGGGTAGTGTCCTGGTTTGCCCGTGTGGCACGGGCGAGACGCCCGTGAAGCGTTGAACCGCCACGGCCAGGATGGCCGTGCCACGTGATGCAAGCCGGATTCAGGACACTACCGACGGACGGCGTCCGCCTGGGGCGCGCGCCGCGCGCCCCTACGGTTATGACAAGAGGGCGGGCGCAATGGTAAACTCCGTTGTGATCAGAAAAGTTGTGAACTTTGCTCGCGTCGTGATGCAGCGCTCCCGGCTGTGAAGCGCGCGAGGGGGGATGCTGCGTCATGGTCGGAATTATGGAACCGCTGGCTTACATATTAGCAAAGCGCCTGTTGATCCGCCGTTTGTGAAGATGCCTGAATCGACAATCAACCATTCCCCACTCTTTTCACCCTGTCACCCCGAAGTCATGGCGGTGACGTCTAAGAATTATTGAAACCTCTGGCTTCGGAGATTCGTAAGTACCATCTTGGCCTTCGTTTACGCGAATCTCAATGTGCCAGGAAGAAGAAAGGACTTAGCAATGAATCGCAGATACCCTTGGTTGCTCCTGCTCGGAGCGCTCATCTTTGCTTTGCCGGGGCTGTCCACGCTCAGGGCGCAGCAAAATGCAAATGTAAATGCAAAAGCTGAGGACGCCTACGACCAGTCCATTGAACGCAGCTATACGCGCACCAGTTGGTTTCCGAACATTTTGGGGCCCTATATGAACCCGCGCGTCCCCGGCTTTCAACTGGCCAATTCTCAGCTTCTTCATGAGCTGATTCAGAATGGCAAGATGCAGCTTTCGCTTCAGGATGCCATCGCGCTCGCTGTGGAGAATAATCTGGATATCGCTGTAGCGCGGTACAACCCTCAATATGCGCAGATTGACAAAGTTCGCGCGGCCAGCGGCCAGGCCACGCGCGGCATCGAAGGCATGTTTCAGTCATCGGCTTTGTTCGCCGGAGCGCTCGGCGGCGGCGTCGGCGCGGCGTCGGGCGGATTCCAGCAAGGCGCGGCCGGCAGCGCCGTGGGTGGCGTCAACGTCAACCGCGTGGGTTCGGTCGGCTCGTTCGATCCGGTCGTTGGTTTCTCCGCCGGATGGGCTTACAGCCAATCGCCTCTTGCAAGCAGCATTGTGAATGGTGTTTCCCTGCTCACCGGCAACACCGGCGAATACAACGTTTTCTTCGGGCAGGAACTTCCGACTGGCACGAGTTATGAAATTGTCGCAGGCGGCGCGCGCCAGTCCACCAACTCTCTCACCAATATTTTCAACCCGCAGGTGGTGTCCTCGATGACGATCGGCATCGAACAGCCCCTGCTCAATGGCTTTGGATATCGCGCCAACGCCAAGTTCATTCGTATCGCCGCTAATGAGGTAGGCATCGCCAAGGATTACTTCCGCGAGCAGGTGGCGACCGTGATCGCCACGATCGAGAACGATTACTGGACGCTGGTTCAGGACAAACAAAACGTGCTCGTCGCGCAGGAAGCGGTGAAATACAATCAGAAGCTGCTTGAGGACAACAAGCGGCAAGTGCAGATTGGGACGCTGGCGCCGCTCGACGTGATCCAGGCCGAATCGAACCTGGCGACGGCTCAGCAGAATCTGATTGTGGCCCAGACCACGTTCCAGCAACAGCAGGAACTTATGAAAACGTTGCTTTCCAAGCAAGTGATCGGCGACCTGCTGACGGCGGATGTTGAACCGACCGACACGCTGCCTGATCCGGCGGCCAATCCCGTGCCGACCGTGGAAGAAGCGCTCCGGATGGCGCACGAAAACCGTCCTGAAGTGGATTTGAACGACCTTAACTTGAAGAATGAAGAGATCATTCTGAAAGCCAATCGCAATGCCCTGCTGCCCACGTTGAACGCTTTTGCCTCTTTCACCCCCAGCGGCCTTGCCGGAGAAAGAGTTCTGTTTGGTTCAGGGAACGGCTTCCTGCCCGGCCCGCCGGTCGGCAAAGTCCCCGGCGGAGTCGGCCAGGCGCTCACGCAAATTCTTCACAACCAGTACCCCAACTATTCCATAGGGTTCACGCTGGCCATGCCGATTCGCAATCGCGCCGCGCAGGCGGACGCGGCCCGCGCCCTGCTTGAAGAGCACCAGCTTCGCACCACCGTGCAGCAGACCCTTAATACCATTGACCAGGACGTGCGGCAGGCTGAAATTGCCGTGGTCCAGGGACGGGCGCGCATTGATGCTGCGCAGAAAGCGGTGGATTACGCGCGGCAGCAACTGGAGGATGAGCAGAAGAAGTTTAAGGTGGGTGAATCCACCGTAACGCTCGTCATCCAGATGCAGAATGCTTTGACTCAGGCCGAAGGCACGCTGGTGACGGCTCGCGCCAGCTATGCAACGGCCCTGACGCAATTCGAACAGGCCACGGGAACAATTTTGCAAAAGAATAACGTGCAACTTGTGGAAGCCTTGACGGGACACGTGAATCGCGTGCCTAATATTCCAGGCACTCCGGTTGCCGAGAAACCCTAGAACAAAATAGATGGGCGAGTCGATGACCCACCATCCTGAGCGCAGCGGAGGGTCTCTAATTTCTTTCGAAGAAATACAGGGATTCTTCCGCTTCGCTCGGCCCTTCCGTTGACATTTCCCTGCCAAATACGTTGCAATGGGTGACATGGCGAAGGAAGTTGGGACCCGTGTCGAGCCCAAGCCAGACGCTCTCAGCCGCCAGGCTTCTGCGGCTGCAATGGAGTGGGAGGAGAAGGTCTTAAAACCTGCCTTGGAGCGTTCCCCCGAGCGCCAGAAACCATTCACCACCACTTCAGGCGTCGAAATCAAACGACTTTACACTCCCGCCGATCTCCCGGATTTTGATGCGGAACGAGATCTGGGAAATCCGGGTGAATATCCCTACACCCGTGGAATTCACGCCACGATGTACCGGGGAAAAGTCTGGACTATGCGCCAGTTCAGCGGCTTTGGCGCCCCGGAGGAGACCAACCGTCGCCTTCATTACCTGCTGAGCCAGGGCCAGACCGGGCTTTCAATCGCATTCGACCTGCCGACGCTCATGGGTTATGACAGCGACCATCTGCTGGCCGAAGGCGAAGTGGGTAAATGCGGCGTGGCGGTTTCCTCGCTGGCGGATATGGAAACGCTGCTTCAGGGGTTGCCGCTGGAGCAGATCAGCACTTCGATGACCATCAACTCACCTGCAGCGGTGATCTGGGCGATGTACCTTGTGGCAGCGGAAAAGAGCGGCGCGGACTGGAAAAAGCTTTCCGGGACGATTCAGAACGACATCCTGAAGGAATATATCGCGCAGAAGGAATATATATTTCCGCCTGCGCCTTCCATGCGGCTGGTGGTGGATACCATCGTTTTCGCCGCCCGGGAAACGCCGCGCTGGAATCCCATTTCGATAAGCGGCTATCACATTCGTGAGGCGGGCTCGACGGCCGCGCAGGAACTTGCATTTACCCTGCGCGATGGCATGGAGTACGTCGAATGGGTCTTGCGCGCTGGGCTTGCGGTGGACGATTTCGCGTCCCGCATCAGTTTCTTCTTCAATTCTCATAACGATCTTTTTGAAGAGGTTGCGAAGTTCCGTGCAGCTCGCAAAGTATGGGCCCGTGTGATGCGCGAGCGCTTTGCGGCAAAAAATCCGCGTTCCTGGCTCTGCCGCTTCCACACCCAGACGGCGGGCTGTTCGCTCACCGCGCAGCAGCCTTATAACAATGTGGTACGGACCGCAATTCAGGCGTTGGCCGCGGTGCTGGGCGGCACGCAGTCGCTTCACACGAATTCGCTGGATGAAGCCTGGTCACTGCCCACGGAAGCAGCCGCTACGCTGGCCTTGCGCACTCAGCAGGTGCTGGCTCACGAAAGCGGACTTACGGAAGTTGTGGATCCGCTTGCGGGATCATACCTCATTGAGAAACTGACGCTTCAGACCGAGCGCGCCTGCTATGAGTATTTTGACAAGATCGATGCTATGGGCGGGATGGTAGCTGCCATTGAAAAAGGCTTTCCGCAGCGGGAAATTCATGAGGCGGCTTATGCTTATCAGAGGGCCATCGAGAGGAAAGACAAAATTATTGTAGGCGTGAATGAATTTACCTCCTGCGAGCAGCCCATCAACATCCTTGTTGTGGATCAGAACGTGACTGCGGCGCAAAGCCGCAAACTGCGAAATCTGCGCGAGCGGCGGGATCAGGCTCAGGTGCAGTCAACCTTGGAAGCGTTGGGGAGCGCCGCCGCAACGGATGAGAACCTTATGCCTTTCATCCTGAATTGCGTTCGGTCGTATGCAACCCTCGGCGAGATCTGTGATGTACTGCGGAAGGTTTTCGGGAAATATGAAGAACCGGCGTTTCGATAAGGCCAGGTTGATGATCCACGGCTGACAGTTCAAGGGTGGAGATTTTCAACTTCTTTTCTTGCACTTAAAACTTTGAACTCTTAATTTCCTTATGACCGACAAACCCATTCGTGTTCTGGTGGCCAAGCCTGGCCTGGATGGTCACGATCGCGGCGCAAAAATTGTGGCGCGCGCTCTTCGCGACGCTGGCATGGAGGTGATCTACACCGGCCTGCGTCAGACACCGGAGCAAATTGTCAATGCCGCCTTGCAGGAGGATGTGGATGCTATCGGCATCTCGATTCTCTCGGGAGCGCATAACTCCATCGTGCCCCGAATCTGCCAACTGCTTCGTCAGGAAGGGATGGAAGACGTACTGCTGGTAGTGGGAGGAATTATTCCGAACGAGGATATCCCCGCGCTTAAAAGCGCGGGCGTGGCCGAGGTCTTCCAGCCGGGCATCTCAACCCAGGTGATTGTGGATTTTATCCGGACGCATGTCCGGCACAAGAGAGCTCCAGCAGGTTGAGATCATAGCCATGGTTTCGCCTCGATTCTTCAGGCATGCCGCCAAACATCCTCACCCGCTGCTTCTGATTCCCCTCTCCTGGTGCGAGGGAAGAGAGAGGGTTGCGCGTAGCAGGATGGGTGAGAGCCAAAAATCCATGGGTCTTCGCGTCCTGACGGCTCAGTAAAACATCTCAAATAAAGGTGGTTTTCGAGGGGGGAGCTTGATCCTGATCACAAAACCCATGAGGGTGCTGAAAAACTTCAGCAGCCGGTCATTCCGAGGAGCTGATGGCGGTCCCAAGCTTAGGAGGAAGAAATCCCGCAAAGTGCTTTATTTGTGTAGCGCGATTTCTCGCGGAGTTTACCCTTGAGCGGAAATACAGGGATTCTTCCACCTCGCTTCGCTCGGCGTCAGAATGACAAGCGAAGGGCTCAGAATGACATCGTCATTAGTCGTTTTTCAGCAATCTGCCAGAAACGGAGAAAATGAATGGTGCGATACGATGTCTCGCTCCTGACCGATGATGACCTCTATTATTTCAACGAAGGCACGCACTATCGGCTGTATCAAAAATTAGGCGCTCATCTTTTGCAGGCGGAAGGGGTGGAAGGCGTCTATTTTGCTGTCTGGGCCCCGAATGCGGAACGTGTCTGCGTGATCGGCGACTTCAACTATTGGGATAAGAACAACCACCCGCTCCAGACGCGAGGGGAATCGGGTGTGTGGGAAGGCTTTATTCCCCATATTGGGAAAGGAACCAAGTACAAATTTCAGGTCTATTCGCGCTACCAGGGCTATCAAATCGATAAAGCCGATCCCTTCGCTTTTTATAACGAAGTCGCGCCGCATAACGCCTCCATTATCTGGGACCTGAACTACACCTGGAGCGATGCGAAATGGATGAAAAGCCGCTCCGAACGCAACTCCCGAAGCGGCCCGATTACAATTTATGAAGTGCACCTCGGCTCCTGGCTGCGGTCACCCGACAATCCGGAGCAGTTCTTCGGCTATCGAGTTCTCGGTGAAAAACTGGCAGATTATGTTGAGAAAATGGGCTTCACCCACGTGGAATTCCTGCCCGTGATGGAGCACCCTTATTACCCCTCCTGGGGTTATCAGATTACCGGCTACTTTGCTCCCACCAGCCGTTACGGGACGCCGCAGGATTTCATGAGCGTCATTGATCATCTCCATCAGCGCGGCATCGGAGTGATTCTGGATTGGGTTCCCTCTCATTTTCCCAACGATGGTCACGGGCTGGGATTTTTTGACGGCACGCATCTTTATGAGCACGCCGATCCGCGCCAGGGCTTTCACCCGGAATGGAAGAGCTTCATTTTTAATTACGGCCGCAATGAGGTCCGCAGTTTTCTGCTCTCAAGCGCTCTGTTCTGGCTGGATCGCTATCATGCCGATGGCTTGCGGGTGGATGGCGTGGCATCCATGCTTTACCTGGACTATGCGCGCAAAGAGGGCGAATGGATTCCCAACCAATATGGAGGCAAGGAAAACCTGGAGGCCATCGACTTCCTGCGCCAGATGAACGTGAGCGTCTACCAGAATTATCCGGATGTCCAGACCGTCGCTGAAGAGTCCACTTCCTGGCCGATGGTATCCCGTCCGACAGATATCGGAGGGCTGGGCTTTGGCATGAAGTGGGATATGGGCTGGATGCACGATACGCTTAGTTACATGTCAAAAGACCCCATCTACCGCTCTTATCATCAGGGCGAGCTCACATTCCGGATGATTTACGCTTTTACGGAAAATTTCGTTCTGCCTCTTTCCCACGATGAAGTCGTGCACATGAAAGGGTCGCTTTTGCGCAAAATGCCAGGCGATGACTGGCAGAAGTTTGCAAATCTGCGCCTGCTTTTCGGGTATATGTATGCACAGCCCGGGAAGAAACTGCTTTTTATGGGTGGCGAAATCGCCCAGTGGGACGAATGGAAATATGCCACCAGCCTGGATTGGCACCTGCTTCAATATGCCCCTCACCAAGGAATGCAGAAATGGGTGGAGGATCTGAACAGGTTCTACCGTTCGGAGCCCTCGGTCAATGAGCTGGATTTTGAACCGGAAGGCTTTGAATGGATCAACTGTAATGACGCGGCAGCCAGCACTTTAAGTTTTGTCCGCAAAGGCCGGACAACCCACGATCTCATTTTGGTGGTCTGCAATTTTACGCCGCTCATCCGCACCGGATACCGCGTGGGCGTGCCGCGAGGCGGTTTCTGGAAAGAGATGCTCAACAGTGATTCCACCGTTTACGGCGGCAGCGGCCAGGGAAATGCCGGCGGCATGGAGGCGGAAGCCATCCCTTACGATGGCCGCTCTCATTCACTGTCTTTGACGCTGCCTCCTTTGGCGGCGATGTATTTTAAGAACACCGGATCGTGAAAATTCAAACTGAAGGAGCCTTATGGCAGCAATCCTTGAGAAAAACATCCAGAAGTATATTGACTCCATGCTTCCGGCGCGGGACGCCGTGCTGCGCGAAATGGAGCGCTATGCCGCGAAACACGAGGTGCCTATTGTGGGTCCGGCCTGCGCGCGGGTTTTATTTCAGCTTGCCCGCTCCATCAAGGCACAAAGAATTTTTGAATTAGGATCGGCTATCGGATATTCCACCCTCTGGCTGGCGCGCGCGGTGGGGCCGAAAGGCACAGTTTTTTATACGGACAGCGATCCTGAAAATGCTGAGCGCGCCAAGGGTTATCTGGGTCGGGCCGGCGTTTTGAACCGAGTCAGGATTCTGGTGGGCGATGCGCTCGAGATGCTTCAGTCAACCGAAGGCGAATTTGACCTGATTTTTAATGACGTGAACAAGACCCAATATCCTGAAGTTTTCCGCCTGGCGGCGCCCAGGCTGCGGGCGGGTGGGCTTTTGGTGACGGATAACGTATTGTGGTCAGGCCGCGTTGCAAAGGTTGCCGGGGCAAAAGACGCCAACACGCGCGCGATTCAGCAATTCAACCGCCAACTTTATCGCTCGACGGACTTCTTCACCACCATCATTCCTTTGCGGGACGGACTGGCTGTGGCGCTGAAGAATAGCGCCATTTCGTGAGGCAAATTCCTGAGGCCCTTTCTCAGCCCTCTGCTTCCAGAAATCGTTCGGCATCCATGGCCGCCATGCAGCCTGATCCTGCTGCCGTGACCGCCTGGCGATAGACGCGGTCCTGGACGTCGCCAGCCGCGAACACGCCCGGAATATTGGTCTTCGAGCCATTGTGGGTTTTCAGATATCCCAATTCATCCATTTCAAGCTGTCCTTTAAAGAGGGCCGTGTTGGGCGAATGGCCAATGCCGATAAAAACGCCATCGCAGGGATAGAAAGTTTCTTCGCTCGTCTGAGTGTTTTTGAGCCGGACTCCGGTTACTTCGGACTTTTCGGGGTCCAGAATGTCAACCACCACGGAATTCCAGACAGGCTTGATCTTTTCATTGCGAAGCAGGCGGTCGACCATAATCTTTGAAGCGCGCAGTTGATCGCGGCGGTGAATCAGGCTGACGCGGTTGGCATAGCGAGTCAGAAATAACGCCTCTTCGGCGGCCGTATCCCCGCCGCCAACTACCGCCACTTCCTTTCCCCGGAAAAAGTACCCATCGCAAGTGGCGCAGGTGGAAACGCCGTGCCCCAGCAATCGTTTTTCGGATTCCAGCCCCAAGAGCCTCGCTGAGGCCCCGGAAGCGACGATCAGCGTTTTGGTTTCAATCTGTTCCTTGCCGAGTTCCAGGAGAAAAGGGCGGCGGGAAAGATCCGCGCGTGTGACATCGCCCTCTTTGAATTCCGCGCCGAACTCGGCAGCCTGCTTTTGCATCATTTCAATCAGTTCGGGACCTTGCACTCCCTTGGGAAAGCCCGGATAGTTTTCGACCAGAGTTGTGAGGCTCAGTTGTCCTCCGGCTTCCAGGCCGCGAATCACAAGCGGGTTTAGATTCGCTCTGGCGGCGTAGATGGCCGCGGTCAATCCGGCGCAGCCCGAGCCTATAATGACGACATTCCGCATTAATCTGCCTCCTGGTTATAAACCTCTATCTTACTCGGATTGAGTCACAGCCTGTTGCATATCAGGCTTATTTGATGCTAGAAGAGCATTCTGGTTCTTTCACCCTGTTCTGAGACAACGCAGGCATTTGGAATGAAGGGGATGGACGCCATACTCACATGAGCCTTGAAGCCTCATCAGACGCTGTCATCGCCGAAGGCATCAGCAAGAGATTTGATTCCGTCACCGCCGTCTCGAAGCTGAGTCTTTCGATCAGGCAGGGAGCCTTGTTCGGATTGTTGGGTCCCAATGGCGCGGGCAAGACCACCACCCTGCGAATAATCATGCGCGTCCTCGTCCCGGATGAAGGGCGACTGCGCGTTTTCGGCCAGCACCTGACCAGCAGCGTTCAGAATATGATCGGCTATCTCCCTGAGGAACGCGGCCTTTATCCTCGAATGAAAGTCATAGACGTGCTCGTATTCCTGGCCAGTCTGAAAGGGGTTCCGGAATTCGAAGCTCGGCGACGTGGGCGCTCCTGGCTGGAGCGGCTGGAGATCGGCGCCTGGGCGGAAAGGAAAGTTATTGACCTTTCCAAGGGCATGCAACAGAAAGTGCAATTTATCGCCGCGGTGCTCCATCGGCCACAACTGCTGATTCTGGATGAGCCTTTTGCGGGCCTCGATCCCATCAATGCCGCAATCATCAAGGATATCATGCTCGAAATGCATGACCAGGGGACTACGATTATTCTCTCCTCGCATCGCATGGAACAAGTTGAAATGATGTGCGACTCCATTTGCCTGATCAATGCCGGCCAGAAAGTGCTGGATGGCGAGCTTCAGGAGATCAAGCGCCAGTATGGTAAAAACACTGTGCGCATTGAGTATTGCGGCGACGAGAATTTTCTGGACCAGCCCGCGATTATTGAAAGGATCAACCGCCACGGAGCGATGGTCGAGGCAAAGCTCCGCGCAGGCGCCGACCCGCAGGAAATTCTAAAAACCGCCGTCGAGCGCGGGGTGCGCATCCGGCGCTTTGAATTAGTGGAACCCCCTCTGAACGATATCTTCATCGAGAAGGTCTCGGAGGATCATGCCTAAACTCTGGTTCGTAATCAAACGTGAATATCTGACGCGAGTCCTGACGAAAGGCTTCATCATCAGCACGGTTGCCATTCCCGCGTTCATTATCGGGATTATTGTTTTTCAATTCTTTGTCGCTGAAAAGCAGCCGGCTCACACGCAAACAATCGCCATTGTGGACGAAGCCGGCCAACTGGGGGATTTGATTGAGTCTCTCCTTACAAAACAGAAACTGCCCGACGGCAAGCCGGCTTTTGCCGTCGTCCAGATTCAGGAACAGCCGCGCGACCCGCAGGAGCTGAGAGCGCACCTTACGACACTGACTCGAACGCGCAGGCTGAGTGGCTATCTCTGGATTCCTCACGACATTCTCGCGGGCGAAAGGCCGCAGTTCGTGGTCAGGAATCCAGGGGCATTCATGACGCTGGAGACAATCAACCACGCCGTGACGAACGCCGTAATTGCCCGGCTTCTCCAAAGCAAGGGAGTTTCCGTCCAGAATCTCTCCACATTGCTTCACACCGCCGACGTTCGGCTGATTCACTTAACCCCGAAAGGAGAGTCTGAAGAGAAAGGGCAGATCTATGCCGTGGCGATCGGCATGGCCACGATCCTTTATGGCAGCCTGTTGATGTATGGCATCACCACGATGCGCTCGGTGCTGGAAGAAAAGACGACGCGCATCATGGAAATTCTGATTTCTTCAATTCAGCCGTTCGAGCTCCTGGCAGGAAAAATCCTTGGCGTGGCTGCGGTCGGACTCACGCAGTTTCTCATCTGGGCGGTCTCCGCAGGTTTACTCGCCGCCTATGGCCTGAGCATGGCAAGAACGATGGGGCCTTCGGATTCCGGATTCAATGTTCATCTTCCGCCCGTGTTGCTGGCTTTTGGAGTGCTCTATTTCATCGGGGGCTATTTTCTGTTTGCTTCGATGTACGCTGCCATTGGCTCGGCTGTCTCAAGCGAACAGGATGCGCAGCAACTTCAGATGCCGGTCACGTTGCTGCTTGTGGCCAGTTTCTTTCTGTTCAGCATTGTGATGAGCGACCCTAACTCGCCCGTCTCGATTGCCCTCTCGATGATTCCCTTCTTCTCGCCGATCCTTATGGTGATGCGCATTGCGCTTCAGACTCCGCCGCTCTGGCAAATCGCGCTCTCGTTGGTTCTGCTTGCGCTGACCACGCTCGGTGTCACCTATGCCTCAGCTCGAATCTACCGTGTGGGAGTTCTGATGTACGGCAAGCGGCCTTCCTTCATTGAGCTTTTCCGCTGGCTGAGATACTCGTAGATCTGGGTTGGGTATACAAAATAGTGCGCACCACGGCGCAGCATGTTTGGGTAGCGACGGTTAATTTGCAGTTTGAAGTAGCCGTGGGGATTTCATCCCAAGAAAAAGCCTGCCGCTGAGTCAATATTTTTCGCCTTAGGCGGCTTCTCGAAATCACAAGCTGTAAGAGTTTTGCAGCGACCTGCTAAGGCTGGCCAAGGGCGAAATAGCCTGTCTTGCTGCGGACTCGCACGCCCTTGCGAAGGACCACTACCCGAATGCGGCGATAGGTCCCATTCAGGTTCTGGTCGGTGGGTGTGTATCCAATACTGTATTGGGAATTTAATTCGCGTCCCAGCGCTTCGAGGGCGTCTGCCAGGTGCATCAGCCTCTGCGCCGTGTAAATGCCGGTTTGCGCCCCTAATCCGATGTTCTGGCTGCCGTCATCGTTGATTGTTCCGTGGGCAAGATACCCTGTTTCCAGATCAGCTCCCACCTCCTTTTCGAGCGGGAAGAAAGCTCCGCCGCCGGTTTCGTCGGCAAGCTGGCGCAAATATTTATCGCCCGGGTTTGAAAACCCGTACATCGAATTGCCTATGGTATAGATGGAAGTTTCAGCGCGATGGGCCATGGAAATGGCTTCATCCAGCGTGTGTTTGCTTTGGACGTCCAATCCATCGCTGATCAGGACCAGCACCCGACGCGTGCCTTCGGCAGGTCCGGAATTGAGCATTTTGGTCTCACAGGCCGTATAGATCGCGTCATACATGGCCTTTCCGCCGCCCGCTTTAAGATCGCGAATCTTTGACATCAAGAGATCAGGATCGGAGGTGAAATCCTGGAGAATCGAGCTGCTTTCATCAAAGGTCTCAAGAAAAATTTTGTTACGAGTGTTCTGTCCCTCCAGCATGTTGTAGACGAACTGTTCCGCCGCGTCCTTCTCAAATTTCATCTGCATCCGCATGCTGTTGCTGGTGTCGAGCACCAGGCCGATCCGGAGAGGGGGCAGCGGCTCCTGGCGGAAATAGGTGATATTTTGACGCTTACCGTCTTCAAAGACTTCAAAATCGTTCTGGGTAAGATCAATGACGGGAAATCCGCGCCGGTCCAGCACACTGACGGGAACGTTGACCACAAGAACTCGTCTGCGGATCTCACCGGCAGTATTCTGTGTCGTGTTTGGATTTGAGGTAGCCTTCGCAGCAGGAGTGAGCTTTCCGCTATCGTCAGCGGCAGAGGGTTGACTGCCCAGCATTGAATTCCCTGCCCCGCACATTGTCAGGCACATCACCAACAGGATGATATGCCTCGTCAGTTCTATCCGGTCACGTCGTTGGTCTCTCAAACTTTCCCCAAGCATAATCATTTTCATCTTAGCTCAAAGAATCAGGGTTGAAAATGGAGCGAGTTCAGATTCTTGCTGCTTTCTTCATGGATCATTTTGACCAGCTCAATGACGTGCTCAACCGGGGTGTCGGGAAGAACTCCATGACCCAGATTAAAGATGTGCCCGAGACGTCCGGCGGCTTGCCGGAGAATTTTCTGAACCCGCTGGCGGATGAAAGGCAGATCCGCATACAAGACCATAGGATCGAGATTTCCCTGAACGGCGACCTCCGGTCCCAGGCGTTTCCAGGCTTCATCCAATTCGACGTGAGAATCAAGTCCGATCACGCTCCCTCCCGCGTCTCGCATGCTTTCGAGCAGTAATCCCGTTCCAGTCCCAAAATGAATAATGGGGACGCCGGGCTTAAGATGCTGTAAAAGCAGGCGCGCATGTGGCTGGACGAATTCCCTGTAATCGCTGGGCGATAGACATCCGACCCACGAATCGAAAATCTGAACCGCCTGAACTCCGGCCTCGATCTGGCCGTTTACGTATTTGATGAGGCCCCGCGTGAGGCGTTCCATCAATGCATGCCAAGCGCCCGGATCGCGAAACATGAGAGCTTTGGTGTGCCGGAAGTTTCGGGAAGCGCCCCCCTCAATCAGGTAAGAGGCCAGTGTGAACGGCGCGCCGGAGAATCCGATAAGAGGTTTGGCGGAATCCAGACTGGCGCGCGTGCGGCGCACCGCCTCAAAGACAAAAGCCAGAGAATCCTGCGGTTCCACTTCGCGCAAGCGATCCACATCCGACGGCGTTCGGAGCGCAGGCGTCACCCATGGTCCGCTGCCTTTTTCATATTCCAGGCGAAAACCCATGGGTTCAGCGATCAGTAGAAGGTCTGCAAACAGGATAGCTGCGTCAGCGCCGATTTTTTCTGTGGCGGTAATCGTGACTTCAGCGACTCGGTCGGGATTTTTACATAGCTCCAGAAAAGGGGTGCGGGCGCGAATCGCCTGGTATTCCTTCAAATAACGCCCTGCCTGGCGCATCAGCCAAACAGGCGTTGCATCAGTAGGTTCCCGACGGCAGGCTTTCATGAAGCGCGAATTGTGCCACCGGGGTCGTGGCGCGCTCTCAACAGACGGAGGCGCCGCTGGGGAAGCTATTTCCAATGAGGGTCGCGCTTCAGTCTCACCTTGCGCCTTTTTGCGGAACAGGGACGGAGCCAGCCGGGCGGCTTCGTGAATGAGAATGCCCATTTTGTGATGTTCAGGCTCGATATCTACGGTGATACCCTGAGCGGTCAGCGCTTCGGTGCAAGTTGGCCCGACGGAGCAGACAACTCGCTGCGGCAGAGCGTTTCGCAGGCTCTCTTCGATCCCTGTCTGTCCTGCCACCTGCATGACGTGCGTCACCTGGACGGCGTTCGTGAACACCACAACCTGCGCGCGCCCATCAATGATCTTCTGAATGACCTCTTTGAGCGGAGCAAGGTCTTCCGGCAACGCCCAGCGATAAACGGGCACGCTGAGCACTTCCGTGCCTCGAGCCTTTAGCTCGCCAATGAACCGCTCATTCGAAACCCCGTATTCCTGAATGGCAATCCGGCTTCCATGCAACTCAAAACTGTGCGGATGCTCTTCGAGCTCACTCAGCACTTCATGCCAGGTATTCGGCTCCGGCACACTGATGGTGACCGGAACGCCAAGATTCCGCAGCGCGCGGACAGCTTTGGGTCCCCGAGCTACAACCGTAACCTTTGAAAGTGCACGAACAATTTCCTCACGGGAATAGCGGCTCTCAAGGATGTTTAACAATGTCGTGGCGCCTACGCCTGTCATAAAGATGACGGCATCAAGTTGCTCATTCAGAAGCCTCTGAGCAAAGCCAAAAACGGCTGAGTTTTCTTCAAAAGGCACTTCCCGCACGGAAAGCGCGACGTGCGGTACGCCTCCATGTCTGGAAATCAGAGTTGCAATCTCCTTCGCGTTGCGGCTTTCAAAGGCTGCTACTCCGAGTCCCTCGAAGCTCACGGTGAGGTTTGCCGTCTGATTCATAGATCGGGTCCTTAGTCCTTTAAGAGCACGCCACAAAAGCTGCCTTGCGTGGCCTCACGATGTTACGGGTGCTCGGCCAAACTCAAGAGTCTGGAAGACGACAAGGCCAACAGGAAAAGGTGCGCACCGTGCCATCCTGTGAGTCTGGCTCGCTGCCGTATTCCTCCTAACTTAACAGGAACTGGATGAATTTGTCAGCGAGCTAGCGCGAGATTACAATTCATTTGATGCGCAGAATGCCTGTGTCACGAGCCTTGTTCGCGTTGTGCCTTCCCTTCCTTGCGCTTATTTCCCTCAAGGGGATAGACCATTCGGCCTACGCGAGCGCCTCTGATCTCAACCGCCAATTTCAGGCGGCGTTAACGTTTTATCAGAATCAGCAATATGACCAGGCACGGCAAGTTCTAGAATCATTGCTTCGGCAAGCTCCTGAGAACTTCGAGATCAACGAATTAATGGGTTTGGTTTGCACCGGACAGCACAAGGCGAACCAGGCCAATGTTTATTTCACCAGGGCCGTCCGCCTGCAACCTCAATCCGGAGAAGCGCATACGTATCTGGCGGCCAATCTGGTTGACCTTGGCCGAAACCAGCAGGCTGAAATCGAGTTCAAGAAGGCTGTGCAGCTTGAGCCAGCAAGCTATGACGCCCATCACAATCTAGGAGAGTTTTACATCCGCACTGGGAAGCTTGCCGCTGCCATTCCTTATCTTCGGAAAGCTCAACAAATTCAGCCCTCTTCTTATAACAATGGATACGATCTGGCGCTGGCCGAGATTAAGACCAGCCAGTATGCCGATGCGAAAGCCGAAATCCAACGCCTGCAAGGTTATCACGACAGCGCGGAGCTCCATTCCCTGCTGGCGACCATTTATGAAAACACGGGGCAATATATTCAGGCCGCCAGGGAGTATGAGCTTGCCGCGCATATGGACCCCAGCGAGCAGAACATCTTTGATTGGGGGAGCGAGTTGCTGTTGCATCACACCTTAGAACCAGCCACTCAAGTATTTACGAAAGGAGTCCAACTTTATCCTCGCTCGGTCAGATTACAGATCGGACTGGGAATCGCTCTTTATTCCCGCGCGCACTATCAGGAAGCCATCGATGCCTTCTGCCATGCCATCGACTTGAACCCCGAGGATCCACGCCCTTACATATTTCTCGGCCGAATCTACGATGTCTCTCCCATCCAGGCCGAGGCTGTCACCCGGCGTTTTGCGCGCTATGCGCAGTTGCAACCTCGAAATCCGCAGGCTCTCTATTATTATGCGCTGAGCCTCTGGAAAGGCGCGCGAGCGCAAACGCAGCCTGTGGATTTGCGACAGGTTGAAAGCCTTCTGGAACGAGCGGTCACGATCGATCCTGCTTTTGCCGACGCTCACTTTCAACTCGGAATCTTTTACGCTCAACAGCGCCGGTATCCTGAAGCGATCGAGCAGTACCAACGCGCGATTCAGCTTCAGCCGACCCTGGCCGACGCTCATTATCGTCTGGGCGAGGCATTAGCGCGGACTGGCAAAAAGGAGCAGGCACAGCAGCAATTTAGAATTTTCAGCCAACTCCATGCCCAGCAAGTGAAGGATCGGGAAAAACAACGCAGCGAAATCATGCAGTTTGTTTACACGATGAAACCCACAGGCAAGACTCCCTGAATAGCGAAACCTACCAAGGATGTTGTCACAAAGGCAGATTTTTTGGTCAGCAAACAATGCTAAACGCTGGGCAGAAGCAATCCACGACAGGACTTTTGAGGTTCCAGATGGCTGGCTACCCGGGCAGAGCCAAGTTCCGCGTGATTGTCAGTTGCCTACCGCTGCGGAGCCAGCGAGTCGCCGCGCTTTGACGTCCCGCATCGGTGGCTGACCGAACATGCGTTTGTACTCGCGGTTGAATTGGCTTGCGCTCTCATACCCGACCTCGAAAGCGGCGCTCGCCGCATCAAGCCCCTCAATCAGCATGCGCTCCCGCGCGGCTTGCAATCGAAGCTGCTTCTGGTATTGAAGCGGGCTCATTGCCGTCAGGGCGCGGAAGTGATGATGCAGCGTCGAGATGCCCATGCGCGCGATTTCTGCAAGTTCCTCGAGATGCAAGGGCTTCGCATAATTGGCCCTGAGCCAGGCAACGGCCTTCGCTGTTCGTTGACTCTGGTCGCCCAGCGTGGCGATCGCGCGGAGACGCTCTCCGTGAGGGCCTCGAAGCAGGCGGTAGACGATCTCCCGTTGGATCAGGTCGCTCAAGAACGGTATGTCCTCGGGAGCATCCAGAAGGTCCAGAAGCCGGGAACACGGTTCCAGGAGATCAACGGTTGTTCTCCCGATCGCGATGCCACGGGCCTGGGATGAACTCTCACGGGGTTGGAACTCCTCCTGACTGAGAATTTCCCGGACCACGGCCATATCGAGCTTGAGCAACAACGATAGCAAAGGCGCCTCTTCGCTCGCTTCAACAATTTGACTCACCACCGGCACATCCACAGAGCTCAGAAGAAAGGTCGATTCGTCACAGAGATAAACAGTTCCGCCGAGGGTTACGCGCTTTCGTCCCTGAGCGAAGACGGTCAGGCTCGGCTCGTACGTCGCGGGATAGCAAGGACTCGGCGCAGTCCGTCGATAGAGCGTGAGGCCGGGTACGGAGGTTGCCTGTGCTTCTGCCTGTGGCGTATGCGCGGCAATCTTATGCGCCAGTTCTCTTCGCATCACAGCGACCTGTGACGATCGCTCCCTGTTCATCATCCTCTGATTTCGCGCCGGTTCCATACAGTCCTCCGTTACGAATCAAGAATATCGTGAAATCAGAAATGGGTGTGCACAAAATCTTGCTTGCCGACAGGATTAGGCAATTATTCGACAGGATCAGGCTACCGCTCGAACAAGGCTTTTGTGTAAGGTTTGGAAGGAAAGAAATAGGAAGCCGAGATCACGAACCCGGTAGACAGGCAGGGAGCCGAACATGACAGGAGGAGAAACAATGCAAAAACGCAAACTTGGAAAGAGCAACCTGGAAGTCTCAGCCATCGGCCTCGGTTGCATGGGGATGAGCTTTTCTTACGGCCCGCCCAAAGACAAACAGGAAATGATCGCTCTTATCCGGGCGGCTGTTGAACGCGGTGTCACGTTCTTCGACACGGCCGAAGTTTATGGCCCTTATACAAACGAAGAACTCGTGGGCGAAGCCCTGGCTCCTTTCCGTGGGCAGGTGGTGATCGCCACCAAGTTCGGCTGGAAAATTGATCCCAAGGCGGAGCGAGGTTTAGCGGGGCTGGACAGCAGGCCCGAACACATCAAGCAGGTCGCCGAGGGCTCGCTCAAGCGGCTCAAAGTCGAAGCCATCGATCTGTTCTACCAACACCGCGTTGACCCAAACGTGCCCATCGAAGATGTGGCGGGAGCGGTGAAGGACCTGATTCAGCAAGGCAAAGTCAAGCATTTCGGCCTGTCGGAGGCCGCCGCGAAAACGATCCGGCGGGCGCACGCCGTCCAGTCGGTCACGGCAGTTCAGAGCGAATACTCGCTCTGGTGGAGGCGTCCGGAAGAGGAAATCCTGCCGACCTGCGAAGAACTCGGCATCGGTTTCGTTCCCTACAGCCCCTTGGGCAAAGGCTTTCTGACGGGAAAGATCGGGGAAGATACTACGTTCGACAGTTCCGATTTCCGCAGTCAAATCCCTCGCTTTGCGCCGGAAGCCCTGAAGGCGAACCAGGCCCTGGTTGATCTGCTTCGCCAAATTGCGAAACGGAAGCAGGCAACGCCCGCGCAGATCGCGCTTGCCTGGCTGCTAGCCCAGAAGCCGTGGATTGTTCCGATTCCGGGCACAACGAAGCTGGCGCGCCTCGAAGAAAACATCGGGGCAGTCGCCGTCGAACTGACCTCAGACGATCTCCGCGACGTCGAAAGGGCCGCTTCAAAGATCGCAATCCAAGGCGCCCGGTACCCCGCGCAGATCGAACAAATGACCTATCGCTGAAAATAAGGAGCGCGTTTATGAGTTTGTCTTTTCAGGATAAAGTTGCGTTAGTGACCGGCGCCGCCTCTGGCATGGGCCTGGCGACAGCGCAGGCGTTTGCCGAGGCTGGCGCGGCCGTCGTGCTGGCCGATGTCAGGGAGGATTTGGTGAAGGCGGAAGCCCAGAAGCTGGTGGCCGCCGGTCACAAGGCCATCGCCGTCCGGTGCGACGTGGGTGACGACGCCCAAGTGGCGGCGATGGTGGATGGCGCCGTTGCCGAGTTCGGCCGACTCGACGCTGCCTTCAACAACGCGGGCGTTATGGCCCGTATCGCTCCGATCGCCGACAGCACCCGCGAAGACTGGGACCGCGTGATCGGGATCAACTTGCGCGGCGTGTGGAGCTCGATGAAGTACGAACTGCGACAGATGGAACGCCAGGGCAGCGGCGCGATCGTCAACAACGCATCGGTCGGCGCCTTGACTGGCAACCCCGGCATCGCTTCCTACATCGCCTCCAAGCACGGCGTGGTCGGCCTGACGCGGACGGCCGCTCTGGAATACATCAAGCACGGCATCCGCGTGAACGCGGTCAATCCCGGCCTGATCGACACGCAGATCGCCCGCGATGTCGTCAATGGGGACGAGCAGGCGTACGCCGAGATAGCGAAGCATGTTCCGATCGGCCGCGCGGGCCGGCCCGAGGAGATCGCCTCGGTGGTGCTGTGGCTTTATAGTCCGGGGGCGAGTTACGTCGTGGGTCATGCCCTCACCGTGGACGGCGGCATGACGGTGCTGTGACCGCGCCGCCCTGACGCTCAGCAAGCAATCTGATGGAGCTACATCCGGCAGACGAGGAGGTTACCGATGCGAGGAACTGTTCTCTACGGACCGCGCGATGTGCGGTATGAAGAGCATGAAGTCCCGAAAATCATCAAGCCGACGGATGCCATCATCAGGATTTCGTCCGCCTGCGTGTGCGGGTCAGACTTGTGGCGGTACCGCGGCATCCAACCGATTCCCCAGCCAACCCCGATGGGGCACGAGTACTGCGGCATCGTTGA
>Ga0070737_10002044_pt1 | contig 25618 bp, 21 predicted proteins | sample Coa_R1_10_FD_66438 | JGI IMG/M metagenome (GOLD analysis project Ga0070737, IMG submission 66438) | Surface soil microbial communities from Centralia Pennsylvania, which are recovering from an underground coalmine fire - Coalmine... | ecosystem: Environmental > Terrestrial > Soil > Unclassified... | reverse complement strand
GTGGAGCTGATCGACCGCACGCCCCGGCAGGGCGCCGAGGGGCGCGTGGCGTTCATCCATCCGCGCGCCGCGCACGGCGTGCTGATCGAGTTGGTGCAGAAGCACTAGCCGCGACCCCCCCACCGTGGTCGCCGAGCCCCGGGGGCCCGGGCGCCACCAGAGTCGGTAGCAGAGCAGGGGGAGCGCCATGCAGCCGCTGATCGCGCGCGACCTGTGGCAGTGGATCGAGGAGCACCGCGCGAGCTTCGCGCCGCCGGCGGGCAACAAGGTGATCTGGGAAGACTCCCAGTTCACCGCCATGGTCATCGCCGGCCCCAACCGCCGCCGCGACTTCCACGACGACCCCTCCGACGAGATCTTCTACCAGCTACGCGGCGACATGACGGTGGAGTATATCGACGCGCAGGGCCGCCGCCAGGCGCTGGTGATCCGCGAGGGCGAGCTGGCGCTAGTCCCTGCCCACACCCCCCACTCGCCGCACCGCCCCGCCGGCACCTGGGGGCTGGTGATCGAGATCAAGCGCGGGCCGCGGGACAGCGAGTCGCTGCTGTGGTACTGCGAGCGGTGCGACGCGCTGCTGCACAAGGTGACCATGAACGCCATGGATATCGAGCGCGACTTGCGCGCCGCCATCGAGGCGTTCGACCGCAGCGTGGAGCTGCGCACCTGTAAGGCGTGCGGGCACGTCCAGCCCGAGCAGGCCCCGGAGCCGGTGCCCCCGCCGCGCCGCTAGGGGCGGCGCCCCCACTGGGGGGCCGCGGCCTGCGGTGGGCCGTGGGGCAAGGCACCGGCGCCTCGCGCCGCTCGAGGCCGTCAGGGGCGCTCGACGAACTCGTTGGTGAACGCTGTGGCGAACTCGGGCACGCGACCGCGGATGATCCCTAGTTCGGCGAAGGTCGCCTCGACCTTGCCGAAGATCTCCGGATCGATCCAGCCCAGGCCGTTAGCGCGCGTGCCGTCGTCGACGGTGGCGGCGTTGCGCAGCTTGATGATCTCCAGGTTGCGCGCCGGGTCCTGGCCGTCGGTGGCGTACTTCACGGCGATCTGCGCCGCCTCCTCGGGATGGTCGAGCATGAACTGCGTGCCCTTGCGGTAGGCGCGCAGGAAGCGCCCTAGCAGCTCGCGCCGCTGCTGGTACGTTTCCTCGGTGACCACGAACACGTCGGTCGGCGTGCGCAGGTAGTCGCGCGCCCAGATGACGCGGTGCGGGCCGAGGCCCTGCTGCTGTGCCAGCCACAGGCCCGTGTCGGTGGCGGCGGTGGCGGCCACGCGACCCTCCATCAAGGGGCCGAAGTTGAGCACCCCGGTGGCGACCACCTCCACGTCGCTCTCGCGCAGCCCCGCCGAGCGGAGGATGACCAGCAGGTTGTAGCGCGTGCCGCTAGCCATGCTGTACACCCCGACCGGCTTGCCGCGCAGGTCGGCGGGGGCCTGGATGTTGGCGCTGACCAGGCTGACCACGTTGAACACGTTGTCGGGGTAGATGTTCCATACGGCGCGCAGCTTGGCGCCCTCCTGCATGGCAAACAGCATCGCCTCGACGTTGGTGAAGGCGATGTCGGCGTTGCCGGCCAGCAGGTGCTTCAGCGCGTCGCCGCCGCCCGCGCCGGGCACGAACTCGAAGTCGAGCCCTTCCTCGCGCCACCAGCCGAACTCCTGGGCGGCGAACACATTGGCCTGCTCGGAGATGGGGTTGCTCCAGCAGGACATGCGCACCTTGGTGAGCGGCCCTTCGCCGCCGGTCGGCGCCGGCCCGGGCGTGGTCGCCGGCCGCGGTGCGCCCGCAGGCTGCCCGCAGGCGGCGAGCAGCCCCAGGCCGGCCAGGCCGACCGCGCCGCGCAGCACGGCCCGGCGCGACAGGCGCGTGCGTAGCGTCTCCGTCATCGTCGTGCTCCTCTCCAGGGCACAGAAAAGCGCCCTCATCGTACGAGAGGACGCCGATCCGATCGCACCGCCCGCGCTGGCGGCGCACCTCGTTCCCTACGCTGGCATTACCCAGATCAGGTCCGACGGTCGGTGGCGGGATCGGCCACCCTCTCAGCCTGGCTGCCCCAAGCTCCCGTACGGGTATGCGGTTGTCACGGCGGCGCGCCGATGGGCAGCGGCCGCCAGCTACCGGCAGTGTAGCGCGCGAGGCCCGGCCGGGCAACTGCCGCGGCCCCGCGCCGGCAACGTGCTATAACCCGCGTAGTATCCCGTGACCCGACCGCCTGCTGCCGTGCACGACGGCCCCGCCCCGCGGGGCACGTGTCACGCAGCGGAGCAGCTCGCGCGCGCGAGCAGTCTGGCGTGCACATGTCAGCGCTGCCCAAGCTGGCCGTCGAGGGGGTAAGCCATTGGTTCCCGCTCGACGGCGATCCGCTCGGCCTGCTGGTGCTGGCCGACGTCAATCTCGCCGTGGCGCCCGGCGAGTTCGTGGCCATCGTGGGGGAGAGCGGGTGCGGCAAGACCACGCTGCTACGCATCCTCGGCGGGCTGCTGCGCCCGGCGGCGGGCCGCGTGCTGCTCGATGGCCAGCCCGTTGCCGGGCCCACCGCCGCCATGGGGTTCGTGTTCCAGCGGCCGGTGCTGCTGGAGTGGCGCACCGCGCTCGACAACGTGCTGCTGCCCGCCGAGCTGGCGCACGAGCCCACCGGGCGCTACCGGGCGCGGGCGCTGGAGCTGCTGGAGCTGGTGGGCGTCGGCGCCTTCGCCGCGCGCTACCCGCGGCAGCTGTCCGGGGGCATGCAGCAGCGGGTGGCGCTGGCGCGGGCGCTGCTGCGGCGCCCCAGCGTGCTGCTGCTGGACGAGCCGTTCTCGGCGCTCGACGCGATCACGCGCGAGCAGTTGCAGCTGGCACTGCTGCGGCTGGTGGCGCTGCAGGAGGCCACGGTGGTGTTCATCACCCACGACATCGCCGAGGCCGCCTGGCTGGCCGACCGGGTGCTGCTGCTCACGCCGCGCCCGGGGCGCGTGCAGCAGGTGTTCCCCGTGCCACTGCCGCGCCCGCGCACGCTGGAGCAGCGCTATAGCGAGCAGTTCGCGGCGCTCACGCGCGCGATCCGGCTGGCGATGCTGGGGGCGTCCCCCGCCGGGGTGAAAGGATAGCCCGTGGCCACCTCGCCACCCGGACTCCCCGACGCTTCGCCCACTGGTACGGCCCATCGGGTGTCGCCGCCGCCCCCCTCGCCTGCGGCGGGCACGGGCTGGCGCTGCCGCCGCGCGCTGGAGCCGGCGCTCTCGCTGCTGCTGTTCGTCGGCCTGCTCGTCGCCTGGGAGGCGTTCGTGCGCCTGCGGGGGCTGCCGCGGCTGGTGCTGCCCGGCCCGTTGGTGGTGGCCCAGGCGCTCGCCGATGGCCTCGGGGCGGGCTACCTGTGGCCCCACATCGGCACCACGCTCGGCGAGATCCTGCTCGGCTTCCTGGCCGGCAGCGCGCTGGGCATCGGGCTCGGCGCGCTGGTAGCGCAGTCGGCGCTGCTGCGGCGGGTGCTCAACCCGTACATCATCGCCTCGCAGGCAATGCCCAAGTTGGCGCTAGCGCCGATCTTCGTGGTGTGGTTCGGCTTCGGGCTCACGCCGAAGGTCGTGATCACGGCGCTGATCGCCTTCTTCCCCTTGTTCGAGAACACGCTGACGGGGCTGCACGACGTCGATCCGGACCAGGTGGAGCTGTTCCGTGCCCTGCGGGCCAGCCGCTGGGACACCTTCGTCAAGCTGCGCCTGCCCCACGCCGTGCCCTACCTGTTCGCCGGGCTGCGGGTGGCGATGGTGCTCAGCGTGGTCGGCGCGGTGGTGGGCGAGTTCGTGGGGGCCAACCGGGGCCTGGGCGCGCTGATCATCGCGGCGCAGGGCACGATGGACACGCCGCAGATGTTCGCGGTGTTTGTGGTGCTCACCGTGCTCGGTGTGGCGCTGTACGCGCTGGTCGAGTTCGCCGAGCGCTGGTGCACGCGCTGGCGCTACCCCTGAGCGCTACGGCGCCGGGGCGAAGCGCACCTCGGCCCCCCCGGCCCGCGCCTGGAGCGCGGCGAACGCCGCGAGCCGCTCGGCGCGCGGGGTGCCGTCCGGCTCGGCCAGGCCGGTGAAGTAGACGGTACAGGCCGCGCGGCCGTCGCGGTCGAGCAGCACGAGGCTGTAGCTGGTGCCGCCGGCGGCCTCGGCGCTGGGCGTCGTCTCGAAGCGTGCGGCGGCGATGGCGCGCAGGTTGATGTGCAGGTGCCACGGCTCGCTCTCCAAGGCGAGCCAGCCCCCGTCGTCGCGCACGGTCGGCGGGCGCCCCATCAGCTCGGCGATCGCCGCGCCGCTGCCGACGGTGAGGATCGTGTCGGGCAGCGCGAGCGCCGCGGCGAGCAGCGCGGCGGGATCGTTCAGTGGCGCAGCGGGGGGAATCGCAGGGGAGGCCATATGCTATCGCTCCAGCAAGCACGCCAGTCATTCGTAGCGGCCGAGCTGCTCCACCGCCGCGCGGGCGAAGCTGGGGTCCAGCAGCTGGTCGAGGGTGATCGCGCCTTGGAGCAGCCCTTGGTCGGCGAACCATTGGAGCTGGTGCTCGAGGCTGGGCCGGTCCACCTCGCCGTTGGGGTCGATGGTAGCTAACCCGATCCGCTCGTACAGCGCGGGGTCCTTCACCGGGGTCCAGCGCGTGAGTACCGCGATGGCCGCGTCGCGGTCGCGCCCCTTGAAGAACGCGTCGTGGTAGTCGCGCGCGCCCTGCAGGTAGGCCAGCAACCAGCGGCGCCCGAGCTCGGGCTCGCGCGTGGCCAGCGCGGGCCCGAACAGAATCACGGTGACCTGCAGGTGGGGGTGCAGGTCGACCAGTTCACGCCACTTGGCCGCCACCCCCCGCTCGGCCGCGATCGTGGCCAGCGGGTCGGCGAGAATCCCGGCGTCGGCAGCGCCATTGCCCAGCGCGGTGACCATCTCGCTGAAGTTCAGTTCCACCAGGTTCAGCGCCTCGGGCGAGAAGCCGCCCTTCTGCGCCAGCCGGTGGGCCATGAACTCGTTCACGCTGGCACGCGACGGGATCGCCAAGGTGCGGCCGCGGAAATCGGGGTAGTCGCGCAGGTGCCCGCTCTCGAGCAGGTCGCGGCGGACGCTGATGTAGCCCGGGCTCGCCCCCGGCTCGTAGCGCCCCTGCGAGGCGACCACCTTGATCGGCACGCCGCGGAGGACGGCGTTGGCTAAGCCAGCGCTCAGCCCGCCGCCGCCGACCTGGATCTGGTCGCTGCCCAGCGCCGCCACCATGCGCGCGCCCGAGTCGAACGGGACGATCTCGACCGCCAACCCTTGCGCGGCGAAGTACCCGCGTTCGGCCGCGAGAAACAAGCCCGCCTCGCTGAGCACGCCCAAGCTCCCCACCTGCACCGTCCGCCGCGGCGCCGGGGGCTCCGCGGCGGCGGTACTGGTCGCTGGGCGTGGCGAGGCGGACGACACCGCCCCGGCGGGGGACCGCGGCGCGGAGGTACAGGCGAGCGCCAGCGCCGTGGCGAGCGCGAGCAGCCAGCAATGGAGCATGGTGGGGCCTCCTGCAGCGCCGCGCCCCGCGCCGCGAGCGGCTAGGACACGACCGTTTGCCGCGCTTACCGCGCGCGCGGTTGCGGGCCGAGCCCGGGCCGGTACACCTTCTCGTCGATGAACTGTTGGATGCCGCGGTCGCGGCTGCGTTCGGGGTCGCGCAGGCGGAGCTGGTCGTTCTTGGCGGCGAGGTAGTCCCAGGCCTGGTCGTAGCTAAGCCCCATGCAGTTGCGGATCGCCTCCTTGGTGGCGCGCAGCACCGCCGGACTGATCGCTTGCAGCTTGCGGGCCAGGGCCATCACGGTGTCGCGCAGCTGCTCGCGGGGCACCGCCAGGTTGATCAGCCCGATCTCTGCCGCCCGCTTGCCGTCGAACGGCTCGCCCGTCAGCGCGTACCACAGCGCGTCGCGGTAGCGCAGCGTCAACACCACGTCGCGGCTGACGAAGCCGCCCGGCACGATGCCCCAGTTGACCTCGCTGAGCCCGAAGACGGCGTCCTCGGCGGCGATGGCGAAGTCGCACGAGGTGAGGGGGCTGAACGCGCCACCGAAGCACCAGCCGTTGACCATGGCGATCGTTGGCTTGGGGAACTGGCGCAGCTTGTAGTAGTGGAACAGCCGCGCGTCCCAGCTCGCCTTGAGCCGTCCAGCGGGGTCGTTGTCCAGCCCGCGGAAGTACTCCCGGAGGTCCATGCCCGCCGAGAACGCCTCGCCCGCGCCGGTGAGCACCAGCACGTCGGTGCGGTCGTCGACCTCCAGCTCGCTGAGCGCGGCGACCATCTCCGCGCACAGCTGCGGGCTCATCGCGTTGCGCTTCTCGGGACGGTTGAAGTACAGGAACGTGACCCCGCTGTCGCGCTCGATCTTCACCGTCTGGTAGTCGCTGGCGGCCATCGTTGCTCCTCGTTCCCAACTTGCTGGCCCTGAGTGTAGCACCTCGCGCGGCCGGCTGCTGCCTACCGCGCGTGCTGCCGGCGGGATTCCGTACAATCCCGGTGCGCGCCCACGGGGCCGCCGGGCCCCAGGGCCCGGCGAGGGCCAGTGGGCCTGGCGATGGCAGCGCCGGCGCGCGGGCGTGGCGGACGCGCGGCGAGCGGAGAGAGGCGCACGAGTGCGGTCGCGAGTGGGCGACAAGTTCGCGGTGCTCCACGAGGTGGGGCGCTACATCAACTCGTCGCTCGACCTCGGCGAGGTGCTCGACCGCGTGATGGACATGCTGCTGCGCGTGCTCGGCGCCGAGCGCGGCTTCCTGATGCTGCTCGACCCCCACACGGGCCAACTCGCGGTGCAGGTGGCCCGCAACCTCGACCCCGCAGCGCTCAACACCCCGCAGTTCGCGCCCAGCCGCGGCATCGTGCAGCGTGTGTTCCGCACCGGGGCCCCGGAGCTGGTCAACGACGCGCTGGCCGATCCGGCTCTCGGGCAGTTCCAGAGCGTAGTCGCCCAGCGCCTGCGCTCGGTGGTGTGCGCGCCGCTGCGCGTGAAGGATCAGGTGATCGGCGTGGTGTACGCCGACAGCCGCGTGCATGTCGGGCTGTTCCACCGCGCCGACCTGGAGCTACTGGAGGCGTTCGCCGACCACGCGGCCATCGCCATCGAGAACGCGCGCCTGTACCGCCGGCTCGAGGAGCGCCTGCGCGAGATCGCCGACCTGCAGGTGTATCAGGACAACGTGCTGCGCAGCGTGGCCAGCGGGGTGATCGCGCTGGACCGCGAGGGCCGCATCACCACCCTCAACCCGGCCGCGGCGCGCATTCTCGACCTCTCGGTCGCCACGGCGCGCGGCGCTCTGTACCACGAGGTGCTGGGCCCCGATATGACGCAGTTCCTGCACGCCTACCGCCAGCACCTACCGGCGGCCGACGACCCGACCGGGCTGAGCCACGAGGTGGTGTGCGAGCTGCCGCGGCGCGGGCGCGTGTACCTGAGCGTGCGGGTGAGCCCGCTGCGGGGCGGCGACGGCCAGATCACCGGGCTGGTGGTGGCGCTGGAGGACCGCACCGAGCAGCGCGCCCTGGAGAAGCGCGCGGCCGCCGAGGAGGCGCGCGCCGACGCCTACAGCCGCTTCTTTGCCCCCAAGGTGCGCGAGCTGATCAAGCGCAACCCCGACGCGGTGCAGCTCGGCGGCGTGCGCAAGGAGATCTCGGTGCTGTTCGCCGATATCCGCGGGTACACTACCATCAGCGAGCAGATGGCGCCCGAGGAAGTGGTCGGCCTGCTCAACCAGTACCTCGAGCTGGCCACGGCGGCGATCCGCGCCTGCGATGGCACGGTGGACAAATACATCGGCGATGCGGTGGTGGCGCTGTTCAACGCGCCGACCGACCAGCCGCAGCACCCGGAGTACGCCGTGTGGGCGGCGGTGGCCCTGCAGGGGATGATGGAGCGGTTGCGGCGCGCCACCGGCCGCGCCGTGTACTGCGGCATCGGGGTAAACACCGGCGAGGCCGTGGCGGGCAATATCGGCACCGCGGAGATCCTCAGCTACACCGCCATCGGCGACGCGGTCAACGTGGCGGCGCGGCTCCAGGCGCGCGCGGGGCCGGGCGAGATCCTGATCAGCGAGGCCACCTACCAGCAAGTGCACCACGCCTTCGCCGTGGAGCGCCTGGGGCCACTGGCGGTGAAGGGGCGCCGCGCGCCCGTGGTCGCCTATCGCGTGCTCGGCCCGCGGCTAGAAGCGTGAGCCGCCGGCCTATAGCTATTCGGCGGGTGGCGCCGCCGCCCTCGGGACGGGCCCGCCGGTACCCCGATCGGCCCCCGGGCCGCCGCCTGTGCTACAGCGGGCGATAGTGCCGCGCCAGCCAGCCACTCTGCTCCAGCTCGCGTAGGATGCTCAGGTCGAGCATGTCGGCCGGCCGCACGTGCGGTGCGGGCGGGTCCATATTGTCCAGCACGGTCTGGATCGCCGCCTCCGACGGCCAGGGATCCCACACGGTGCGGTACAGCTCGTAGGCCGTGGCGGCATCGGCGCGGTTGTCGCTACGGCTGCCGTGCAGGATGGCGTCGATCGCCTGCTCCGGGTGGTCGCGCGCGTACTGGATGCCCTCGATGTAGCCCATCACGAAGCGGCGCACCAGATCGCGGTCGCGGGCGAGCTGGCTGCGCGTGGTGGTCATGTTGATCGCCAGCGAGGCGATGTTCAGGTCGCGCATGTCCACTAGCGAGACGAGGCCCTGCGCCAGCCCCTGCTCGACGAACGGGCTGGAGAGCACCCCGCCGCGTACCGCGCCGCTGGTGAGGCCGGCCAACACACCCGGCAGCTCGCGCAGGTAGACGATCTCCAGGTCGCGCGTCGGTTCGATGCCGAAGCGGCGGAACGTCTCGAACAGGGCGAGCGTGGCGCCCGAGCCCGGGCTGGTGCTGCCCACCCGCTGGCCGCGCAGGTCGTCGAGCCGCGCCACGTCCGGCTGGCCCATCACTCGCCACACCGCCTTGTTGGTCTGCCCGGCCACGAACACCAGGTCGGTGGCGCCGCTGGCGTACAAGCTCACCGCGCTGCCGCCGAGCGCGGCGATCGGCACGCTGCCGCTGGCCAGCGCCTGGCTCGCCTGCGTGGGCGACATGCCCGTGAGTTCGACCTCCAGCCCGTAGCGCGCGAACAGCCCGTAGTCGCGGGCCACCCACAGCGGCGTCATCGAGCCGCTGATGGCCGCCATCGGTACCTGGAGCGGCTGCAAGCGGGGCGCGGCCGGCGGGGTGCTCGCCGGCGCCGCCGCAACGGGCGAGGGCCCTCCGGCGGCCGAGCGGGGCGCCTCGGGCGCAGCGGTGCAGCCGAAGCCTACCAGCGCCAACGCCACCAGGCCGATCCCGCGTAGCCACCTCATGGCTGCCTACCCCCGTCGCGCGCGCGGCACTGGTCGCCGTTGGGCGCATGATGCCGGAACACGCGGGCCCGCACAACCGACTCCTGTGGGGTACAGTGGGGACGAACGCGGTGCGCAGGGGGGGCGACATGGGCGAGGTGGCCGTCGAGCAGGCCGCGGCGCCGCTAGTGCTCGCGCTCGACGTGGGCACCTCGGCGGTGCGCGCCCAGGTCTACGATGCCCAGGGGCGGCTGGTGGCGGGGGCCGAGGCGCGGGCCGCGGTCTCGGCGCGCCTTACTGCTGATGGGGCCGCCGCGGTCGACGCCGATGCGTTGGTCGACACGGTGGCGGCCACGCTGGACGCTCTGGCCGCGCGGGCGCCTGCGGCCTGCGGGGCCGTCGCAGGGGTGGGGCTGGCGACGTTCTGGCACACCCTGGTCGGCGTCGATCCCGATGGACACGCGCGGACGCCGCTGCTGCTGTGGGCTGACCGCCGGGCGGCGCCGGCCGCGGCCGAACTGCGCGAGCGACTCGACGAGCGGGCCGTCCACGCGCGCACCGGCTGCCGGCTGCACGCGACCTACTGGCCGGCGCGGCTGCGCTGGTGGGCCACGACGCGGCCGGCGGTGTGGCGGCAGGTGGCGCGCTGGCTATCGTTCGGCGACTACCTGTACGCGCGCCTGTTCGGCGAGGTGCGCACCAGCCTCTCCCTGGCCTCGGCCACGGGCCTGCTCGACCAACACACCCGCGCCTGGGACCCGGCGCTGCTGGCGGTACTCGGACTGGACCCCGTGCGGCTACCGGCCATCGACGACACGCCGTACCGCGGGCTGCGGGCCCCCTACGCGACGCGCTGGCCGGGACTGGCGCGGGTGCCCTGGTGGCCGGCCTGGGGCGACGGCGCGTGCAGCAACGTCGGCTGCGGCGCGCTGGGGCCGGCCCGCCGCGCGCTGATGGTGGGCAGCTCGGCGGCGCTGCGCGTCGTCTGGCCGGCGGCCGAAGTGGCGATCCCGTGGGCGGCGTGGGGCTACCGGCTCGACGCGCGGCGGGTGGTGCTGGGCGGCGCGTTCAACGACGGGGGCAACCTGCTCGCCTGGTGGCGCGCCACACTCGGGCTGGCCGATGGCGCGGAGTGGCTGCCGGCGGCGCTGGCCGCGGCGGTGGCCGCGCGGGAGCCTGACAGCCATGGGCTGACGGTGCTACCGCTATGGGGCGGCGAGCGGAGCCCCGGCTGGGCGGCCGCGGCCCGCGGGGCCATCGTGGGCCTCACCTTCGCCACCGGGCCGGCCGACCTCTGGCGCGCCACGCTGGAGGCGATCGCCCTGCGCTTCGCCTGGCTCGACGACGACCTCGGCCCGGCGCTGGCCGCGGCCACGGGCCACGATCCCGGGGCGGTCGAGATCGTGGCCACGGGCGGCGCGCTGGTGCGAGCGCCGGTGTGGTTGCAGATCGTGGCCGATGCGCTGGGGCGGCCGGTGGTGGCGTCGGCCGAGGGCGAGGCATCGTGTCGGGGCGCGGCGTTGCTGGCGCTGGAGGCGCTGGGGGCGATCGCGGCGGTGGAGCAGGTGCCGGCGGCGCGCGGGCCGACTTACCAGCCCGACGCCGCGCGGCACGCGCGCTACCGGGTGGCCATGGCCCGCCAGCAGGCGCTCTATCGCCTGCTCGTAGCGAACGGGCGGTGAGGCCGTGTTACCCGTGGCCTGTCCGCGATGATGCAGGGTATCACTCGGCGCTGTCGTTGCAGCTAGCGCCCGGCCAGTGCTCGCCTCGCCTGGCCTGCCCGCGCGGAGCGCACGACGCCAGCGCGCACCCCGGACGCGGGGCATGCGAGCGAGCCGGGCGGTCACGCGGGAAGAGGTGTCAGCGTGGGGGGCGGCGCCGCATAATCCCGGTGGAGGGTGCGCAATCGGGAGAGAATCGATCATGAGTGTGGAGCGCGAGCCTCGCGTCTCCGAGATCGCCACGATCCCTACCGAGCCGGCCGACGGGGCGGCCGAGCTGCCCAATGTGCTGCGCGAGGGGCTGCGCCGCGAGCGCACCGCGCCGCCGTGCGCGATGGTCATCTTCGGCGCTTCGGGCGACCTGACCAGCCGCAAGTTGGTGCCCGCCCTGTACGACCTGACCCTCGCGCGGCTGCTGGCCCGCGAGTTCGCGGTCGTCGGCTGCGCGCGCCGGCCCTTTTCCGACGAGGCGTTCCGCGCGCACCTGCGCCAAGACGCCGAGCAGTTCGCGCGCACGCGCCCGCTGCGGCCCGAGGTGTGGGACGCTTTCGCCGAGGGGCTCAGCTACGTGCGCGGCGACCCGGCCGAACCGGACACCTACCGTCGGCTGCGCGAGCATCTCGACTGGCTCGATCGCACGCGCGGCACCTGCGGCAACCGGCTGTTCTACCTGGCTACGCCCCCGAACCTGTTCCCGGAGATCATCGCCCAGCTCGGCGCGGCCGGCCTCAATCGCCCGCCGACGCCCGAGAGCTGGGTGCGCATCGTGATCGAGAAGCCGTTCGGCCGCGATCTGGCCAGCGCGCGCGAGCTGAACCGCCAGGCCCAGGCGGTGTTCGAGGAGCGGCAGATCTACCGCATCGATCACTACCTCGGCAAGGAGACGGTCCAGAACATCCTGGCCTTCCGCTTCTCCAACCGCCTCTGGGAGCCGGTGTGGAACGAGCAGCACATCGACCATGTGCAGATCACCGTGGCCGAGAGCATCGGCGTCGAGGACCGCGGCGGCTACTATGAGCAGGCCGGCGCGCTGCGCGACATGGTGCAGAACCACATGCTCCAGCTGCTGGCGATGGTGGCCATGGAGCCGCCCGTGACGTTCGAGGCCGAGGCGGTCCGCGACGAGAAGTTGAAGGTGCTGCGGGCCCTGCGCCCCATCCCGCCGGCCGCGCTGGCGGCCAACAGCGTCACCACCCAGGTCGTGCGTGGGCAGTACGGCCCCGGCTGGGTCGCCGGCGAGGCGGTGCGCGGCTACCGCGAGGAGGACGGCGTGTCGCCCACCTCCACCACCGAGACCTACGTAGCGCTGAAGGTGTACCTGGACAACTGGCGCTGGGCGAAGACGCCGTTCTACCTGCGCCACGGCAAGCGCCTGCCCAAGCGCGCCACCGAGATCGCCGTGCAGTTCAAGCGCCCGCCGCACCTGCCGTTTGGCAGCGTGGCGGCCGCGGGCCTGGAGCCGAACCGGTTGGTGCTGCGCGTGCAGCCCGACGAGGGCATCACGCTCCAGTTCGGCGCCAAGGTGCCCGGGCCAACCATGCAGCTGCGCTCGGTGAACATGGACTTCCTGTACGGCAGCAGCTTCCTCACCCCGTCGCCCGATGCCTACGAGCGGCTGCTGCTCGACTGCATGCTCGGCGACCGCACGCTGTTCATGCGGGCCGACGAGGTCGAGCAGGCCTGGGCGTTCGTCACCCCGATCCTGGAGGCCTGGGCGCGTGAGACGCCCCGCTTCCCCAACTACGCGGCGGGTACCTGGGGGCCGGCGGCGGCGGAGCAGCTCATCCGCCGCGACGGCCGCCAGTGGCACCGGCCCTGAGGCAGCGCCATGACGACCGCCGAGCGCGTGAGCGGTAGTTGGGCGGCTACCAACACCACGGTGGCCGAGGTCGAGCGCCAGCTGCACCGTATCATGCGCGAGTTGAGCCATCCGCCGGCCGCGGCCGCCGCGCATGGCCACCTGGTGCCGCGCGCCATCTGCCTGAACATCCTGGTGCACGCCGACGACCTCGCCGAGGCCGCCCGCGCCGCCCAAACGCTGGCGGAAATCGCCCCGCGCCACCCGTCGCGCACACTGCTGATGGTCGTCGAGCCCGACGCCCCCACCGATGGCCTCGACGCCTCGATCTGCACGCAGTGCGCCATCTGGCCGTCGGTGGGGGGCCAGCTCTGCTTCGAACAGGTCACGCTCACCGCGCGCGGCCGCACGGCGCTGCACCTCGCCAGCGTGGTCGAGCCACTGCTCGTGTCCGACCTGCCGGTGATCCTGTGGTGGCTCGGGCGCCCGCCCGCGCGCACCGAGCCGCTGCTCGACCTGTGCCACCGGCTGGTGGTCGACTCGGCGTACTTCCCCGATGCGCTGGCCGGGCTGGCCGCCTTGGACACCTACACCGATCGCGCGGGGCAGCGGTTGGAGCTGGGCGACCTCGGCTGGCGCCGCCAGAGCCTCTGGCGGCAGATGGTGGCCGAGCTATTCGACCCGCTCGACGCCCGGCCGTACCTCCGCCAGCTCGCTCAGGTGACGATCGAGTACGCCCCGACCGCTAGCGGGACCGTCAGCGCCGCGCCGCTGCTGCTGCTCGGCTGGCTTGCCGCACGGCTCGACTGGCAGCCGGCGGCCGCCACGACCAGCGGCAGCACGGTCGCCACCACGTTCCGCACCGACGAGGAGGAACCCGAGGGCATCAACGCACGGCTGCGGGCCCGGCCTGCGGCGGCGAGCGAGCCGGGCGAGCCCTTGGCCATCCGCTTGCAGGCGGGCGCTGGCGAGCCCGCCGCCAGCTTCGAAGTGCGGCGCGAGCCCGACCGCGGCGTGATCGAGTCGCGAGCGATGCTGCCCAACGGGCGCCAGTACGGCCGCGCACTGGCCTGGGTGCCCCCCACCCGCGCGGAACTGCTGGCGCGCGAGCTGGAGCTCCCCGCGGCCGACCCCTTATACGCGGAGAGCCTGGCGGTCGTGGCGCGTCTGGTGCGTTGAGCGCCGCGCCGCCGGCTGGCGCTCCCGCGTGGCCGGGGCGAGCACGACAACAAGACGGAGGGGCAGGCGATGCGCGAGCGTCCCCGTGTGGAGGTGGCTGCGGACCTGGCGAGGCTGAGCGATGCGGCCGCCGACTATATCGTGCGGACAGTGGTGGCCGCCGTGGCTGCCCGTGGCCGTTGCATGCTCGCGCTCGCCGGGGGCTCGACGCCGCGGCGCACCTACGAACTGCTCGCGCGGCCGCCGCGTCGCGATGCCGTGCCCTGGGCGGCGCTGCATGTGTTCTGGGGCGACGAGCGCTGCGTACCTCCCGACCACCCCGACAGTAACTACCGCCTGGCGCACGAGACCCTGCTGGCCCACGTGCCCATCCCCGCCGAGCAGATCCATCGCGTCCCCACCGAGCAGGGGCCAGCGCCGATCGTGGCCGCGCTGTACGAGCGCACGCTGCGCACCGCCTTCGCGCTGGAAGTCGACGCGGTTCCGGTGTTCGACCTGATCCTGCTAGGCATGGGCGCCGACGGGCACACGGCCTCGCTGTTCCCCGACACTCCAGCCCTAGAGGAGACCCAGCGGCTGGTAGTCCCCAACCGGGTAGCCTATCTGCCGCACGAGCGTGTGACGTTCACTTTTCCCGTCCTCAACGCGGCGCAAGCCGTCGCTTTCCTGGTGGCCGGGGCCGACAAGGCGCCGAAAGTGTCGGCGGCGCTGCAGGGCGACCCATCCGTGCCCGCCGGCCGGGTGCGCCCGCGCGGTGAGCTGCGCTGGTTCCTCGATCGCGCGGCGGCTGGCCAGCGCTAGCGCGCCCCGGCTGCTCCCCGGCGGGACGCCGGGTGCGTATAATGGGCCCACCGTCGCCTAGGCCGGCCCGTCGTCCACTCCGGGGGCGCGGGGCAGGCGGCGCGGCGACTGTCTTGGGGGCTGCCCGGTATGCGGCGCGGGCGGCGGTGGCGGCCTGGGCACCACGAGTCTCTGACCGGTCGGGGGGGGGCGTCGCTATCCACGACGGACCTGCTCTGCAGGGCGACCGTCGGCTCATTCTTTCCCTTTCCGCAAACCGCTGTAGGGGGTGGCGGCGGCTGGTCGCCGCCGGCAGGCGCGGCCGGCGAGGCTCGGCTGGCCACCGCGGCGCCCAATCCTGTGGAAAGGAGCCTTGGGGACGTATGGCAGTCAGACGGCGAGACTTCCTGAAGGGGTCGCTAGCACTGGCCTGCGGGACGGCACTGGCGGGCGGCGCGGGGGGCGCGGCAGCCACCGTGAGGACGCGGCCCGCCGCCCCCGCGCAGCTCAGCCTGGAGGAGATGACCCTCGAAGCATCCAATCTGCGCCTGATCGGGCACCACGACTGTAACCAGGGCGCGATGGGCGAGGGCATCGCCATCCAGCAGCTGCCGAACGGCCGGCGCATCGCCTATCTCGCCCACGAGAGCGGCGAGATGGGCATCAGCATCGTCGATGTCACCAACCCGCGCGATCCAGGCCTGCTGCTCCAGATCCCCCACGAGAACCCCGACACACGCGTCAACTCCCTGTCGCTCAGCGGCAACATCCTAGCTACGGCGCGCCAGACGCAGCAGCCGGGCCAGCAGCCGGCCGGGCTGGTGATCTACGACGTGTCGGACCCCGAGCGGCCGCGTCAGCTCTCGATGTTCGACTGCTCGGGGCCATACTCGCGTGGCTGCCACTTCGTGTGGTTCGTCGACGGCCGCTACGCGCACCTCTCCACGGGCATGCCGGACTTCGAGCCCAACCACCCGCTCGACGACCAGATCTATGTGATCGTCGACCTGGCGGACCCGGAGCGGCCCCGCGAGGTCGGGCGCTGGTGGATCCCCGGCATGCGCGCGGGCGAGCCGCCGCTGCCGCGCCATCCGCGCTTCGACACCGGCACCCGCCTGCACAACGTGAACGTGCTGCCCAGCCGGCCCGACCGGGCCTACATGGGTTGGATCGACGGCGGCGCGGTGATCCTCGACATCTCCGACCTGGAGCAGCCGCGGCTGGTGCACCGCTGGAACCCCCACCCGCCGATGCCCGGGTTCACCCACACTGCCGTGCCGCACCTCGGGCGCAACCTGATGGTGCTCAGCGACGAGGCGCTGGGCAACCGCTGCCTCGATCATCCGAAGCTGATCTGGATCGTGAATATCGAGTACGAGACGAACTGGGTGCCGCTCGGGGTGGCGCCGTTGCCGCGCAATGTCGATGATCTCTGCCGGCGCGGCGGACGGTTCGGGGCGCACAACCAGCACGAGAACCACGAGCAGCCCACGGCCGCCGAACTCCACAACACCGTGGTGGGCAGTTTCTTCAACGGCGGCGTGCGCATCTACGACATCCGCAACCCGCTGCGGGCCGAGGAGATCGCCTACTTCGTGCCCATTACCCCGCCCGGCTCGTCGGTGCCCACCGCGCAGATCAACGATATGTTCGTGGACGAGCGCGGGCTGATCTACGCGGTGGAGCGCCACGCCGGCGGCCTGTACATCCTGGAGTACACTGGCGAGATCCCGCTCACCTGAGCCCGCTCGCGCCCCAGGGCTGCCGGCGCGGCGCACGGGCGGCCGGCAGCCCCGCGGGCGCCTCAGCGCAGCTCGCGCAGCGCGGGCAGCGCCGCCCACACCAGCAGCACCAGCAGCGCGCACGTCCCGCCGCCCAGCGCCACCGTCAGCGGCGCGCCGAGCCGGTCGGCCAGCGCGCCCGCCGGTAGCGTGGCGATCGGGTACAGGCTCCAGGTCATGAGGTAGACGCTCATCACCCGGCCGCGGTAGGCGTCGGTGGTCGCCTCGTGCAGCAGCGCGTTGTTGGTGGCGTTGTAGACCGCGAACGCGCCGCCGCACAGTAGCAGCGTGCCCAGGCCCACCGCGAACGACGGTGCCAGGGCCAGCAGCACCAGGCTCAGGCCCAGCACGACCCCTGCCGCGAGCAGCACCAGCGCGGGGCGGCGCAGGCCCATCAAGTGGGTGGCAGCCAGCGCGCCCGCGAACGCCCCCGCGCTGTTCGCCATGAGCAGCAGGCCCAGCCCGCCCGGGCCCACAGCATAGACCGTCTGGGCGAACACCGGCAGCAGCTGCTGGTACGGCAGCGCCAGCACCGTCGGTACCACCGCCAGCAGTAGCAGGCCTGCCAGCCGCGGGCTGCCGGCGATGTGGCCGAAGCCAGAGCACATGGTGTCCCACACGCTCGCGCTCCCGCTGCGCGCGGGGGGAGGCGTGGGTAGGCGCCAGACACAGCCCAGGGCGATCAGAAAGGCCAGCGACTGGGCCAGGAAGCAGACGGCCAGCCCGCTGAGGGCGATCAGGGCGCCGCCCAGCCCCGGAGCCACCACCCGTGCGCCGTTCTGGCCGGCCGCGACGGTCGCTACCCCGCGCCCGACTTGGCCTGGCGGCAGGGTGAACGGGATCAGCGCCTGCCGCGCGGGGAAGTTCACCGAGATAGCGGTGCCCATCGCTAGCGTCAGCAGGAACACGTGCCAGGCCTGTACCCACCCGGACTGGATGAGCAGCGCGAGCAACAGCGTGGCCAAGCTCATCACGGTCTGCGAGACGAGCACGATGCGGCGCCGATCGAGGCGGTCGACCAGCACGCCCGCCAGGGGGCTGACGACCAGCATGGGCAGGCCGCGCAGCGCGCTAGCGATGCCGATCTGGAGCGAGGAGCCGGTCAGCTCCAGGATCAGCCAGCCAACGCCGACTTGCTGGACCCAGAAGCCCACCTGGTTGAACACGCTGCCCGCCAGCAGCAGGCGGAAGGGCCAGGGGTCGAACTCCGTCCGCCGCGGCTTCGTGTCGCCTGCGAGCGTCGGATCTGGCATGGCCGCACCTCGCCTGGCCGTCGTACCCCCCGTGCTCGCGGGGCTCGTGCGCGGTCGGTCGCAGGCACCGCTCAGAGGGCGGGAGGGCGGAGGACGTGGCTGCACTCAGCCAGCGCCACCGCGAGCCGCGCCCGGTCGGGGCCCGGCTCCCCCGCCCCGTCCACGAGCGCGTAGGCATACACGCGGCCTGGCGGACAGCCCGAGCAGGGCCCACAGCTCGGCGGATGCGATCAGTAGCCGGTCACGCGCAGCCAGACTGTAGCAGGGATATGCGGCCTATGGCTAGCTCCGTGGTTCGGTGCGCGTTTCCTGCCGCGGGTAACGAATAAAAGGGCCCCGCCGCGGCACCGGCGAGGCCCTCCTCAAGAGGGGGACGCCTACGGCAGGTACACCACCGGCGGCAGCGGGCGATAGAAATACAGCGGGGGGTAGGCGATCGGGTAGTAGTAGCTGTAGAAGTAGGGCGGGCAGTAATAGTACATCGTTGTGCTCCCTTCCTCCCGCGGCGCTGGGCTGCGCCGCACCTTCCCTGGGTACTGTACGGGGCGGCCGGCCCGGCGGCCTGTGAGCACGCTTACCGTGACGCTGTGAACGCGCTCACATCGAGCGTCCGGCGGCTGCCTACTGGTACAGGCCCAGCGCAGTCAGGGCGTACTCCACGAACCGGCGATCTACCGCGGTGGCCAGATCCACGGGCCGCTCAACGAGGCCGCGCGCCACGAACCACTGCATGGTGGTCCGCAGGTCGTCCTCGTCGAGGGTGAGATTGGGATCCAGGTACGCCCAGCGCATGCGGTCGTATAGCGCGCGGTCCCGCAGCGGCGTGTAGCGCATCAGCGTCGCGATCACGGCCTCGCGGTCGCCGCGGCCGGCGATGGCGGCGTCGTAGTAGTCGCGCACGCCCTTGAGGTACGCCAGCAGGAACCGCTGGCCAGCGCTCACGTCGCGCTGCGTGAAGGTCGGCCCGTAGAGGATATTGCTCACCTGGATGCCGGGCGACCAGTCGGCTGCTTCGCGCCAGCGGATGGCGAGCCCGCGGTCGGCGGCGATGGTGGCCTGCGGCTCGATCAGCAGCCCCGCGTCGATGGCCCGGTTGGCGAAAGCGGTGAGCTGGTCGCCGGGGCCCAGCTGCACCAGACTCGCGTCGCGGAGCGTGAGGCCACCCCGCTGGAGCGCGCGCTCGACCAGCAGCTCGCTGGTGCTGGCCAAGGTGAGCACGGCGATGGTGCGGCCGCGCAGGTCGGGATAGTCACGGATCGTATCGGCGAGATCCTGCCGTACGCTGAGCCAGAGCTGACTGTAGCCCGGCTCGTAGCGCGATTGGGGCGCCGCGATGCGCACCTCCAGGCCACGGTTGATGCCGTTGAACAGCGCCGCGCTCACCGGCCCGCTACCGACCTCGAGCTCGCCGAGACTGAGCGGCGCGGCGACTTGCGCCCCTCCCTCGAAGCGCACGAAGTCGGCAGCGAGCCCCTGCTCGGCAAAGTAGCCGCGCTCCTGGGCCAGGAACAGCCCCACCTCCGAGGCGATGGCCACGATGCCCACCCGAACGGGCTGTAGTTGCGGGGCGCCGCGTGCGGCCCCGGGGCGCGCGCGCGGTTCGGGGCGGGTAGCGTGGGCCGTCTGGAGGCCGCTGCCCCCGAGCAGGATGACGGCCGCGAGCACTAGGCCGGCCCACGCCGGCCTGCGCCACTGGGGCCCGGAGGTCGTCTGTCGCCACATAATTCTGTCTCCCTCGGGCCACACCCGCGACCGGGCGCGGCGCCGTGTGCCTCGCTCTGGGATAGCCGGGGCGGGTGTGGTCGAATCGCGCTAGCGCTGGTGCTCGAGCGCTGCGGCATTATATTGGCGACCAGCGGACGAGGCGTTGCGGGTCAGGAGCCACCGTACAGCCGGGCGAACAACCCCTCGGCCTCCAACGCGCGCAGCGGGCGCTCGTCGATCAGGGTGTCGAGGTCGAGGGCGGCCAGGCGCGGGTCGCGGGCAGCGAGCTGCTCCTGGACGGCGGCGATGCCGGCGCGGTTGGGGACGGGCACAGCGGCGATGTACTGCCGGGCGTAGCGCTCGTAGGTCTCTTCGAGCACCTGGGGGTCATCGTCGCGGTTGAGCGCGGCGAAGGTGGCGAGGGCCGTCGCGCGGTCGGTCTTGAGGAGGTGGATCGCCTCGGCCATGGCGCGCAGCACGGCCGTGATCGTCTCGGGGCGTTCCTGGGCGAACCGGGCGGTGACCGCCAGCGAGGTGGTCTGGTAGGGGAGGTCGGCCGTCGCCAGGTCGAGCAGCTCCCGGTAGCCCGCGCGGCGTGCCTGCGCCAGCGGCGGCAGCGAGAGCGTGCCCCCGGCCACCGCCCCGCTCTCCATCCCCGCGAGGATCTCGGGCACGCCGCCCATCTGGGCCAGCGCCACGTCGCGGTCGGGATCGAGCCCGAAGCGGCGCACGGCCTGCCGCAGCGCGTAGTCGGTGGCCGAGCCGAGGCGCGTGATGCCGAGGCGCTGGCCGCGCAGGTCCCCGGCCGTGGCGATCTCGGGGCGCACCATCAGCGAAAACGGCACCACGTCGACCAGGCCGGCCACGATCCGCAGGTCGGCCCCGGCTGCTGCGGCGCTCAGCACGGCCTCCGTCCCGCCCACCAGGAGCTGGATCTCGCCCGCGAGCAGCGCCTGCATGGCCGTAGTGCCGCTGGCGATATACTGCACCTCGACGTCGAGGTGGTGGGCGGCGAACCGCCCGCGCTCCTGGGCCAGCACCGGCACGGCGGCCACAGCCGTGAGCGCGCTGTACGCCAGCCGCACCTTCTCGGATGGCCGGGCCTCGCTCGTGGTCGCGGGCGCCGGGCTCGGACTGGCGGTCGACGGCGCGCGGCTACTGGTGGGGGAGGGCGGGGCGGCAGGGGCCGCGCAGGCAGCCAGGAGGATCGCTGCGCCCAGCCAGCCCAACAGCCACGCGCCGGCGTGTCTCATACTGTCTCTCCTCGTGCACACGCTGTTGCGAATAACGATACAGCCGGCGCGCCAGCCCGCGCCACGGTTGGCTCACTCTGGCATCCCGGCGTCCGCCGTCGGTATGCTGCATCGAGGAATTGCGGCGTGGCGCCGCGCGGGCGCGGTGCGGGAGTAGAGATGAAGCGACGGGCCTTCTTGCGCGCCTCCAGCGTCTTGGCTGCCGGCGGTGTGTTCGCTGCGCGCGGCGCCCAGGCGGCTCCGCTGTCGTCTCGCGGCGTTCTCCTGCCTATGGGGGGAGGCAGCGGGGAGGAGGACCCTCGACCGTCCACCACCCGACAGCCCCGCGACAGCGCGCGCTTCTTCCAGAACGACGCGCTGAACTTCGTGTTCCTGATCACCCTGGGTGGCGCCTACTACCAGGTCGCCGACGTGGGCACCTGCCTGGCCATCGCCGACCAGATCCCCCCGGAGGGCGACTTCGGCAGCGCCTACCGCGCGCTAGTGGCGGCCGGCGAGCGCTGCGCGGCCGAGGCCGACGCCGCGCTGGCGGCCGGCCGGCGCGTCAGCGCCCGCGAGGCCTACTGGGAGGCGGCGAACTACCTGTTCTCCGCCACCTACTGCGCCGACCCCATGGGCGCCCCCGAGCAGTTTGCTCCTACCTGGCACCGCCAGCAGGCGCTGTGGGAGCAGGGCGGCGCGCTGCTCGACCCCCCTGTCGAGCGGGTCCGCATCCCCTACGAGGGCACCACGCTGCCCGGCTACTTCTTCCGCGCCACCACGACGGACGGGTCGCGACCACTGTTGATCTTCAACAACGGCAGCGACAGCGCGCTCACCGCCGCGTGGGTGCTGGGCATCGCGGCTGCCCTGGCGCGCGGCTACCACTGCTTGACCTTCTACGGGCCCGGCCAGGGCCTCGCGCTGCTCGACCAGGGGCTCTACTTCCGCCCGGACTGGGAGCGCGTCATCACGCCCGTGGTGGACTACGCGCTCACCCGCCCGGAGGTCGATCCGCGGCGCATCGCGCTGCTCGGGGTCAGCCAGGCCGGCTACTGGGTGCCGCGCGCCGTGGCCTTCGAGCCGCGCCTCGCGGCGGCCGTCGCCGATCCGGGCGTGGTCGATGTGTCGGCCTCGTGGTTCGCTTACCTGCCGCCGCCGATGCGGGAGCTGCTCGCCGCCGGCCAGAAGGCGGAGTTCGACCGCTATATGGCTGAAGGACTCCAGGAGGACCCGGTCGCCGCGGGCACCCTGCGGTTCCGCATGCGGCCGTACGGCGTCAGCTCGTACTACGACGCCTACAAGCTCGTCGAGCAGTACCGGCTAGGCGACGACGTGCTGCAGCGTATCCGCTGCCCTATGCTTGTCACCGATCCGGACGGCGAGCAGTTCTGGCCCGGCCAGTCGCAGCAGCTGTACGACGCGTTGCCCGGTCCGAAGGAGCTGGTGCGCTTCACGGCCGCCGAGGGCGCCGACCTGCACTGCGAACCGAAAACGCCCGGCCTGCGCGCGCGGCGCCTCTTCGACTGGCTGGACGGCGTGCTCGCCTGAACCGCCAGCGCGAGCCTCGAATCGCTCCCGTGTTCTGGGATGCTCTGCTACTATCCCCCTACACACAGCAGCACGGTACGCTGGCTGGTCGCGCGGGGGAGGGGAGGAGGAACGATGAGCGGGAGTGGACGCGTGGGGGGCCTGTGGGGACGCGTTGGGCTGGGCGGGATGCTGGCACTGGCACTCGCCCTGCTGCTGGCGGGCGGGCGCCTCGCCACCGCGAGCCAGGGGCTGGTGGTAGAGGAGTATCCGGTCGCGCCCGGCAGCCATCCGCACGATGCGGTGCCCGATCGCCAGGGCCGCGCCTGGTACGCCGCGCAGGGCGACGGCACCGTCGGCCGCTACGACCCCGCCACGGGCGAGCACGTCGTGGTCGCGCTCGGGCCCGGCTCGGCGCCCCACGGCATCATCATCGGGCCGGACGACGCGGCGTGGGTGACCGATGGTGGGCTCAACGCCATCGTGCGCGTGGATCCCGCCACCCTAGAGGTCCGCGTGTACCCGCTGCCTGGCCCGCGCGCCAACCTGAACACGGCCACCTTCGACCACCGCGGCGTGCTGTGGTTCACGGGCCAGGCCGGGTACCTCGGCCGGCTCGACCCGGCCGAGGGGGTCGTGCGGGTGTTCGATGCCCCGCGGGGCCCGGGGCCGTACGGCATCGCCACGGCGCCCGACGGGACGGTCTACTTCGCCTCGCTCGCCGGCAGCTATCTGGGCCGCATCGACAGCGACGACGGCGCGGTGACGGTGATCGAGCCGCCGACGCCGAACGCCGGCGTGCGCCGCGTGTGGCCCGACTCGGCCGGGCGCCTGTGGGTGAGCGAGTACAACGTCGGCCAGCTCGGCCGCTACGACCCCGCCACGAGCGAGTGGGCCGAGTGGCGGCTGCCCGGGGCGAACCCACGTGCCTACGCGGTGTACGTCGACCACCAGGACAAGGTGTGGCTCAGCGACACCGGCGCCGACACCCTGGTGCGCTTCGATCCCGTCACCGAGACGTTCACCACCGTCGAGATCTCGCGGCCCTCGAACGTGGCCCAGCTGGGCGGCATTCCAGGGCAGGTATGGGGTGCCGAGCGCGGGCGCGACCACCTGGTGGTGGTGCGCTACGACTGAAGCTGCTGGCGGTCGGGTTAAGTAGGGGCCGTGCACGGCGCGCGCCCGCGAGGCCCACGGCCGGCGCATCCCTGCAGGTCGCTCTAGCGTTGCGTGCCATACAGGCGCTCGACCAACCCCGTGGCGCGCACGCGCTCCAGCGGCGCCTTGTCGAGGAACTGCTCCGGCCGGGCCGTGCGCGCGGCGGGTTTCGTGTCGGCCAGCTCGTCGAGTTGCGATTGGAGCCCCGCCAGGCTCGGCTCGAGGTCGCGCACCAGGAACGGCGCGTAGTACTCGTAGGCGTCGAGCAGCGCCTCGCGGTCGTCGGTGCGCGTGTACTTGCCGATCACCTGGAGGCCGAACTCGCGGTCGGTCAGGAAGCGGTGCAGCCCCTCGATGATCGCCGCCAGGTAGTGCTCGACGACCGCCGGCTGCTCGCGTACGTAGCGGCGCGTGGTGCCGATCGCCGTGCCGAGATCGGGGATGTTCAGGTCCCCGGTGTCGATCAGCAGGCGCAGCCCGGCTTTGCGCGCGTGCAGGGTGTTCGGCGGGGTGAGCATCGCCGCCTGCACCGCGCCGGTCTGCACGGCGGCCAGCGACTCGGGCACGCCGCCGGTCTGCACGATGTTCACGTCCTCCCCGGCGCGGAGGCCGTAGTGCTCCAGAATCTTGAGGGCGGCCAGGTGGGTGATCGCCCCATAGCGCGACACCCCGATGGTCTGGCCGCGGAGCGCGGGCACGTCGGGGATCTGCGGGGCGGCGTATAGCGCCTGGGCGAGGCGGTCGTTCATGCCCCCGACGATCACGTGGTCGCTGCCCTCTAGGGCCGCGCCGACCAGACTCAGCCCGCCGGCGACCGCGAGCGGCACCTCCCCGTTGGCGATCGCCGCTAGCACCTCGGCGCCGGCGCGCACGAAGGTGACCTCGGCGTCCAGGCCGTGCTGCGTGAAGTAGCCGCCCTCGGCCGCCGCCCACAGCCCGGCCATGGAGGCCGAGGCGGTCGTGTAGCCGGTGTGCAAGCGCACCCGCGCGGGCAGTGGCGCCAGAGGGCCCGGCGTGACACTGCTGGCCGCGGCGCTCGCCGTGTGCCCCGTTGGGGGCGGTTCGGCGCGCGGCGCGGCGGTGGAGGGGGGCATGGTGCAGGCGGCGAGCCCGAGCGCGAGCAGGCCGCCGACGGCCGGAAGCCAGCGAGTTGTCGACACGGCAGCTGTCCTCTCCATCGCGCGCTTCGCTATCGCCCTGCGGGCCGGTACGGCCCGAGCACCTGGAGCGCGTAGTCGACGTAGGTGTCATCCACGAGCTGGTCCACGGGAATGACGCGATCGAGCAGGCCGGTGTGCACGCCCCAGAGCATCTCATCTTCGATCCACGCGCGGTCGACGCGCCCATCCGGGTTGAGGCGGCCCCACTCGCACTGCTCGTAGTAGCTCACGTCGGGCAGGTGGACGTACTTTTGCAGGATGTCGACGATCTGGGCCCGGTTGTAGTTGTACAGCTGCGCATCGTTGTAGTCGCGCAGTGCTTTGACGTAGGCGACCATGAAGCCGCGAGCGGCCTGGGGCTTGTCGCGGATGAACGCCTCGCCGTAGTTGATCACGCCGCCCTGCAGCCCCGGGGCCACGTCGTCGAGCAGCGGCAGTAGTGTGACCGCGAGTCCCTGCCGCTCGGCCGTGCAGAGGGCGGGCTGGAACAGGAACGCTCCATCGACGGCCTGGTTGGCCAGCGCGGTGAGCTGTTCGGGGGTACCGAGGCCGCGGAAGTCGATGTCGGCCATGGTCAACCCGGCGGTGGCCAGCACTTTCTCCATCTGGTACTCGATACCCCCGCCGCTCGGCAGCGAGGTGATCGCTCGGCCCTTCAAGTCGGCGATGTTGCGGATCACCCCCTGCTCCCACAGGTCGCGGCGGGCGACGAATGCCTTGTACTTGACCCCGGGCTCCGAGTGCGCCTTATCGGCCACCACGCGCAGCCTGATCCCGCGGGCCACGGCGTTGTACAGGTTGGCGCCGGTGCCGCCCGCGTAGATGTCCATCTGCCCCGAGTTGAGGAGCACGGCCGCCTCGGGCAGCGACTGGAACGGCACGAGCTCGACATCGAGCCCCTGCTCGGCGAAGTAGCCGCGTTCCTGGGCGATGTAGACGCCGCCGGTGTGGGTGGCCGGGAAGTGCCCGACCACCAGCGGGACGCGCTGGGAGGAGCGGCTCGTGGGCGCCGCGGAGGGCTGGG
>Ga0070737_10002041_pt1 | contig 25628 bp, 21 predicted proteins | sample Coa_R1_10_FD_66438 | JGI IMG/M metagenome (GOLD analysis project Ga0070737, IMG submission 66438) | Surface soil microbial communities from Centralia Pennsylvania, which are recovering from an underground coalmine fire - Coalmine... | ecosystem: Environmental > Terrestrial > Soil > Unclassified... | reverse complement strand
CTATCGGTGTGGCCAGCGCCAAATGTCAGCAGTTCCACAGTCCGGTGTAGCCCGTGAACGACCAGCCGATCATCGAATGTTATTGAGGGAAGGCGCAGTTCGAGTTCAGGCAGGGAGGCTGCGAGCGCCCGTGTATCAGCGAGATCGATCTCAAGGCTGCGGCGTGTACGCTCGTCCTGCGCCTGCGCCAGTTGCGCCGCGATCTCATCCGGGTATTCCGGGTGCGCCCTCATCTCCTCCATGATTTTCATGCCGCGTGTGGCGATCAGGTCGCGTGTGCCCTGGGTGCTGATGATCACCGCATCGGGAAACACCTGATTGCCGTTGATATGATCGGCGTTGTAGTGGCTGTTGACGACGTATCTCACCGGCTTGTCGATCAGCCGCTCGGCAGCGCGAAGTAGTTCGCGCGCAGGCGAGAGAGACATGAAGGTATCAAAGACCAGCGTGGCGTCGCCAAGATCGACAATACCCGCGTTTCCCAGGGTACCAGTCCCCGGCGTGCTGATCGCGGCATACACACCATCGGCCACTGCATACAGTATGAAGTATGGGGAGGGGTAGGCTTCGTATTGCTCGTCGGTCAACTCAATCACATGCGACATGGTTGCTCCTGTTTCCTAAATACCGCCCGAACTCATACCCACATTATGCGACACCGCCGCTTGCGAGCGCCTGTGTCGTGGTGACGAGCGCATCCAGCGTGACCAATGCGCGCCCGCTGTGCAAAGTCGCCTGCGCCTGGCGCACGCCGTCGGCTAGTGTATCGGCGCGATTCGTTACGAAGAGCGCAGCGCCCGCGTTGAGCGCCACCATCTCGGCTATCGGGCCGCTTTCCCTCCCACCCAGCACATTGCGCATTGTCTGCGCGTTCGCCTGGGCGTCGCCGCCGCGCACTGCGTCGCGTGGCCGCTCAGGCAGCCTGACGCTTTCCGGTGTGATGGTGTATTCCTGAAGCGTTCCCTTTGCGCCGTTGACCTCGCAGACGCGCGTCGGCCCGCTGAGCGAGAGTTCATCTACGCCATCCATCCCATGAACCACCAGCGCACGCATGCAGCCCAACCGCAGCAGCGCCTCCGCCATCAACGGGAGCAGTTTCGCATCCGCCACACCAAGCACCTGATAGCGTGCGCCTGCGGGATTGGTCAGCGGGCCGAGGATGTTGAAGACAGTGCGAATACCAATCTCGCGGCGGGTGGGGCCGACATAGCGCATCGCAGGGTGGTAGGTGGGGGCAAACATAAAACCGAACTTCACCTGCTCGATGCTCTCAGCCACTTGCTCCGGCCCTAGCTCAAGCTTCACGCCAAGCGCCTCGAGCACATCAGCACTGCCACATTTGCTGCTGGCGGCGCGGTTGCCATGCTTGGCCACCGGCTGACCCTCGCTCGCCACCACCAGCCCTGCCGCCGTCGAAACATTGAATGTGCCTGCGCCGTCGCCGCCCGTGCCACAGGTATCCACCGCGTGCAAGCCCTCTGCCAGGGGCACATGCACCGCCTGTGCGCGCATCGCCCGCGCCATGCCGGTTACTTCGTCCACCGTCTCGCCCTTCAGGCGCAACGCAGTGAGAAACGCGCCAAGCTGCGAGGGCGTGGCCACGCCGGTCATGATTTCTTCCATCGCGGCGGAGGCCTCGGTCTCACTGAGTGAGCCACCCGCCACCAGTTGCACGATAGCCTCACGTATCATAGCTGTCCTCCTAGAAAGTTGCGAAGGATGTCTTTGCCCACCGATGTCATGATAGATTCAGGGTGAAACTGTACGCCCACGAGAGGGTATTCCCGATGACGCAGCCCCATGATCAGCCCATCGTCGGTCTCGGCGGTGATCTCTAATATGGGTGGCAGGCTGGCGCGTTCGACGATCAAGCTGTGGTAGCGCGTCGCCTCGAATGGATGGGGCGTCCCCTGGAAGACGCCATCGCCTCTGTGGTGAATACGCGATGTTTTGCCGTGAACCGGCTGTGGCGCACGGATGACACGCCCGCCGAACACCTCGCCCAGACATTGATGGCCCAGGCAGACGCCAAGTATGGGGATGTGTGGCCCCAATGAGGCGATCATCGCGTTGGAGACGCCCGCCTCATGCGGTGTGCAGGGGCCGGGTGAGATCACGATCTGCGACGGAGTGAGCGCCTCTGCTTCGGCGGTAGAGATCGCGTCGTTACGGCGCACCACCACATCGGCTCCGAGTTCGGCGAAATATTGGGCAAGGTTGTAGGTAAAGCTGTCATAGTTATCGATCAGCAGCAGCATTGCGCGCCCCTCCTTTTTTGCTTGCTTTTCCCCTCGTCCGTCGTTGTGTATGCGCTTGCGATACACTACGCGCTTCGGCAATCACCAGCGCCCGTAGCGTCGCGCCAAGCTTGTTTTCCGTCTCGTCATATTCGGCGGCGGGTTGCGAGTCGGCCACGATACCGCCACCCGCCTGCGCATAGGCCACGCCACCACGCATGACGAGCGTTCGGATGGCGATGCACGTATCGAGCGCGCCATCGTAGCCGATGTAGCCCACCGCGCCCGCGTAGACGCCGCGCCGCTGTCCCTCGATCTCGGCGATGATCTGCATCGCTCGCACCTTTGGCGCGCCGGAGACCGTGCCCGCAGGAAAGCCAGCCCGCAGCGCATCGTAGGGCGTCAGGTCGGCGCGTAGCCTACCCGTCACATGCGAGACCAGGTGCATCACATGCGAGTAGCGTTCGATGTCGAGCAACTGTGTCACGCGCACGCTGCCCGGCTCACACACGTGCCCAACATCGTTGCGCCCCAGGTCTACCAGCATGACATGCTCGGCGCGCTCCTTCTCATCGTGGCGCAGATCGTCTTCGAGCGCGGCGTCTATCGTCGGATCGGGATCGCGCCTGCGTGTGCCTGCGATGGGATGAATCGCCATCTCGCCGTCCTCCACGCGCACAAGCAACTCTGGCGAGGCGCCCGCGATTGCGATCTCATCCAGCGCGAGATAGAACATATATGGCGAGGGATTGATGGATCGTAGCGCGCGATAGACCTCGAACGGCGGCGCGTGAAGCGGGCGCGCAACGCGCCGCGACGGCACGACCTGGAAGCAATCCCCCGCATAGATGTACTCCTTGATGCGCCCAATCGCCGCCTCATACGCCGCCCTCGGCGCCATCCGCGACGGAGCAATGGTATGGCAACTGGCGCGCTTTTGTGGAAGTTTGCGTGCAACTGGCGTTGGGCCATGCAGGCGACGCTCCATCGCATCCAATCGGGCTTCGGCCTCGGTGTAAGCCAGGTGTTCGTCGCCCTCGGTGGCTTGCAGGTCAGCGTGAGTGAGCAGCCGCGCCGTCTGCCGCGCGTGGTCGAAGATCAGCAGGGTGTCGCTGAAGCAGAAGATCGCTTCGGGCAAACCAAGCGGATCATCGGCGGGGATGAGAACGGTCGGCTCAAAACGCGCCGCTGCCTCATACGCCAGATAGCCGACCGAGCCGCCGTGAAAGCGTGGCAGGCCAGGCATTGGGGCCACCGGCCGCCGCTCCAACTCAGCGCGCACAGCGTCGAGCGCATCTGCGCAGGGGACACGCTCAACCCGCCCCGCGCGAGCGCCAGCCAACCAGCGCCGCTCCGCCATGCCATCGCGCACACGCAACACCATGTAGGGGTCTGCGCCGATGAAGGAGTAGCGAGCCAGCCGCTCGCCGCCTTCCACACTTTCGAGCAGGTATCCATAGCGCCCCCGCGCCAGCTTGAGGAACGCGGAAACCGGCGTTTCCAGGTCGGCGGCGATCTCGCGCCACACCGGAACAAGCGTCGGCCTGGATGTCGCCTGGCGATTGTATGCAGGCGAGGTAATCTCGCTTGCCAGTCTCGCTCGTTGTTGTTGTGTGTGCTTGCGCTTGATGGGCGGCGCTGCCATGTCACATGCTCCGTTTCTGTCGCTGGCTTCCACTCCCGGCCTCTCCCCTGCTATGGCGGGAGAGGCCGGGAGTGATACATAGGCGATAGCTAGCTCCCCACCCCATTCGGGGGGGGACAGCGGGAGAGGTCAGATCAGCCCGACGCGCTCTTTCGCCAGCCGCAGTGTCTGTTCTGCAAGGGGGCGCACACGCGCTGCTCCCTCGGCAAGCAACGCATCGAGCTGGGCAGGATCGCTGGCAAGTTCGGCGTAGCGCCGCTGGATTGGCTCCAACGCGGCGATCACACGGTCGGCCAGCGCCGCCTTGAACTCTTTGTAGCCCTTGCCCGCGAACTCCGTCTCGACCTGCTCGCGGCTCTCGTCGCCCAACATCTGGTAGATCGTCAGCAGGTTATAGATGCCAGGCCGACTCTCATCGAAGACGATGGTACGCTGTGAGTCGGTGGTGGCACGCGCGATCTTCTTGCGGATCACTTCGGGCGGATCAAGCAGCGAGAGATACGACGGCTCAGCGCCACTCTTGCTCATCTTCTTGTCAGGCTCATCCAGCGCCATGATGCGCGCGCCCACCTCGCGAATCAGCGCGCGCGGCTCGACAAACGTCTCTCCAAAGCGATGATTGAAGGTGTTGGCGATGTCGCGCGTCAGCTCCACGTGCTGGCGCTGGTCGTCGCCAACAGGCACGCCGTCCGCCTGGTAGAGCAGGATGTCAGCTGCCATCAGGACGGGATAATCGTACAGGCCCGTGCTGGCGGCCTCACGATCCTCGCCAGCCTTGACCTTGAACTGCGTCATGCGGTTCAGCCAGCCGGTGGGCGTCACGCAGTTGAGAATCCACGCAAGCTCGGCGTGGGCGCTGATGTGCGACTGCACAAACAACGCGCTCCGCTTGGGATCGATCCCACAGGCAAGGAGCAACGCCGCAAGATTCCTGGTATTCTGGCGCAGCTCTGCAGGGTCTTGGGGAATGGTGAGCGCATGCAGGTCAACTACGCAATAGATGTTGTCGTAGCGATCCTGCTCGGCTACCCAGTGGCGAATCGCCCCAAGATAATTTCCGATATGTGGGATGTTTGACGGCTGGATGCCGGAGAAGACACGCTCACGCTTCGCGGGCTGGCTTGCCTGCGCAGGGTGTGCTTGCTCAGTCGGCTTGATCGCCCGCTTCACGGTCGCTTTCTTCTCAGCTTTTTCCGGCGCTTTGGTTGGCGCGCTCATACAGTCACTCCTTTTCTTTCCCTCATCCCCCTTCCCCAGATAGAAAAGGGGTCAGGGGGGTAGGTAAGCAACAAAAAACGCCACTCATCCCCAACGGGACGAGAGGCGTACAAACCTTCGTGGTACCACCCGGATTCGAGCCATCGGCGCTTTTGCAGCGGCGAGACGTCGCTCACCAACATGCGCGCAGATGGACTCCTCAGCAGGCGCGGGCCAACACGTATGAAACAGTATGACCGACGCCGCACCCCTGTAACGGGAGGCTCCCCGGCGAAACCCTACGGATAGTGACGACACACGCCACGCTCCGGTCAGGTCGCTGCTCACAGGCCCATTCGGCGAGGACGACGGCGCCGGATTCTCATCATCCCGGCTCGCTGTGGCCGCCACGCGCTCGCGTACTTCTCCTGATCGCTGCTGTAGCTATTTGACTACGCACAGTGTACCAGACCTACCCTACCGATGTCAAGGCGCGCCTTCCATCGTTTGTTGCGCCCTTAAATCTGTAGGATGGGCAGAGACTCATTGGAGGCTACCGTGCGGGCGTTGGCGCTATTAGCAAGGGATGCAGCGCGGCCTCGATCTGGGCGCGACGTGGCTCCAGGAAGGGTGGCAGAGAGAGCCGTTCGCCAAGATGCGCTTCATCCTCGTCTTCGAGGAAACCGGGGCCATCGGTGGCCAACTCGAAGAGTATGCCGTTTGGCTCACGGAAGTAGATAGACTTGAAATAGTAGCGTTCCACCAGGCCGGAGGTTCGCATTCCCGCCGACTCCAGCCGATCAAGCCAGGCGAGGTGCTGCTCCGGCGTTGGAACACGGAAGGCGACGTGATGCACACCGCCGCGTCCCAGCCGCTCATGCGGCAGATCGGGACGCGCATCTACGTGTACCTCTGCCCCAGGCCCACCAACGCCCGTCCCAAAGATCAGAATCTCGCGCTCCGGGCCTTCGGCGGACGGATAGCTCCCGCGCAGCGAGAAGCCCATCACCTCGGTCAGCGTCCGCGCGGTTCCCTCAGCCTCACGCACGGTGAGCGTCACGGCGCCAAGACCTCGGATACCGTTCGGCGCGGGCGTTGCGCTCTTCTCCCACGGCGTCCCACCTGGCAGTGGCGCATCACTGTCATCCACCAACGCGAGCCGCTGGCCCTCCGGGTCACGAAAAGCCAGCGTGGCACGCCCGTTCTCAGGGGCCAGCGGATCGTGCTCAACGCCCAGCGTGTCAAAGCGTTGCAGCCACCAGTTCAGCGCATCGCGTCCGGTCACGCGCAGGGCAATACGCGAGATGCTGCCCACGCCGGGGTGCGTCGGCGCGGCGTAGGGAATATCGAAAAACGTTACCTCCGTCCCAGGATTTCCGCGCTCATCCCCATAAAAGAGGTGATAAGACGATGTATCGTCCTGGTTGACGGTCTTTTTCACCAGACGCAGCCCCAGCGCCTGCGTATAGAAGTCCACGTTTTTGGCGGCCTGCGCCGTCAGGGCCGAGACATGATGCAGCCCGGTCAGAGTCAATTGCTCCATCTGGAGTCTCCTTTGCCAATCTAGTGTGTCTGGTATCTATTACCTATGTGTCTGTTGGAGCTTGCGCAATAGCCGTAGGAGTTGTCGCTGCTCCGAAGGCGAAAGGGATGCGAACTGGCGCGCCTGGAACTCTTCCTGCATGGGTACAACCTCGTCGTGGAGCTTCCGTCCGGCCTCCGTCAGCCGTATTCGTTTGAGGCGCCCCTCACGGCAGCGGCAGAGCAATCCACGCTGCTCTAGCTTGTCGAGAAGCTGCGTAATATTCCCCTGCGTGACGAGCAAGCGATCCGCCAACTCAAGTTGGGTCATCTCCTCGTGTCGGCCAACCGTCGCGATAACATCAAATTGCGCCGGGCTGAGTTCCCACGCGCGAAGATGTGCGCTTGCAAGGCGCAACTGGCAACTATAAAAGCGAGCGATTCGCCCCCAGAGAACGGCGCCGACGCGGCGCTCGCGAAGCGTCGCCTGCGAATCGCTTATAGCACTTGTATCGCTTGCCATATCTGTTGCGTTATCTGTTGCGTTATCTGTTGCGTTATCTGTTGCGTTTGTCTGCGCCGATTTCATCGCGCTCTTCCGCCTCCTAGTGGGAAAGCCTCTATCGAGCGGCCCGTTCATAGTTTAGCACTAAAGTGTTGAAAAGTCAAGATGCGCAGATGAGTGACGCCGCTGTTGACATAGGGTTGTCACTCTCCCAGCTTATAGTTTGTTCAGACTGGCTAGCCAGTCCGGTTCTGTAATCCCGACCCAAAAGGAGCTTTCTATGACCACTCAACCTGCTACCGTTTCCAGCGCCCGCGCCTTCACCGAAGCCTGGACACGTCTCGTTATGGACACGACCTCCCGCTACCTCACCGATGATGTGGTGTTTGATGGCCCGCTGGGGCATGTCGAAGGGAAAAGCGAGTACCTGGACAGCTTGAAGCGCCTGGTTGGCGCGATGGGAATTACTGGCGTAGAGATTCTCGCCGCGTTTGGCGACGACGCCCAGGTGTTGATTATGTACACCCTCAAGACAACAGCCTATGGCGATCTCACTTGCGCCAAGCTCTTGAGCTTTCACGATGGAAAAATCGCCCGCGACACGCTCACGTTCGACAGCTACAAGGTGCGGCAGGGCTAGCGACAGACCTACCCCCGACCCCTTCCCATAGATGGGAAGGGGAGCCATGGTATCTTTAGTTATAACGAGATATATCGAATCATATCGAATTGACCATTTTCCCCTTGACAATGCGTTAGGGGGATGTTATTATTTATCCAGACAGTTAATTCTCGTGTCAGACAACAGAGGAGCGGAGCAGATGGCGCGAAAACCGGCGCAACCGGGCGTGGATCGGCGCCAGCAGATTCTCGATGCGGCGCTCGAGGTGTTCGCCGAGCAGGGGTTTGATGGCGCCACCAGCAAAGACATCGCCAAACGGGCGGATGTGACGCATGGGCTGATCTACTTCTACTTCGACAACAAAGAGGAACTCTTCCTCGCCGCGTTCGAGCAAGAAGCAAAAGCCATCTTCACGCAACTCGATTTCGCTGGCGCGCTCGAAAGCGATGCGCCGCCGGAGATTGAGCTACCGGCCATGCTCACGCGCTTTCTGCGGGCGCTTGCCTCTGCTCCAGCCCAGAGCATTCTGCGTGTGATGATGCACATGGCCGCGCATGGCGAACGTGACAAAGGGCCACTTCGCGAGTGTAAAGGCTTCATGGAAGGCCAGGTGCGCATCGTGGTCGCTCAGATGCGTGAGTATCTTGATCGTCAGGTAGCAAATGGGCGGCTGCGACCGGTAGATACCGGCCTGATGGCGAAGGCGCTGCTTGGGAGCGCAATGGTGCTTTTCCGTAGCGCACTCTATGGCCTTGGTCAAGAGCAAAACTGCGCCGACTCGATTGACGCCCTCGCCGCCACCCTTGCCGATACCTTTCTGCACGGGCTGCTGGTGTCATCCACTGCCGTCACGTCTGTTGGCGCCCACGTTGCGACGAGTACGCCCCACGAAGAAGCCACGATACCAACAATACCACCCGAAGAAATCCCACCGAGGCGAGCGACGAGCGCGCCGCAAAAAACAGCCAATGCTGTTCTTTCCGTTTCAGAAGGCTGATCCTGCGTTACGCGCTACAACGGCGTAACAAAGTGACGATGTGAACCCGCTTCTGATTTCGTTTTCTTTCAAGACCATCCCAATCCTCTAGAAAGGATCATCCTTCGTGGAAGCTGCACCGATTCATCTCGATGAAACGCCTGTCGCCGTAAGCGACGAGCGCCCACGTCTGCGCGGCTTTGCGCTCTGGAGCGTGCTCATCGCCCTGATGCTCACCCTCTTCCTCTCAGCGCTCGACCAGACCATTGTCGCCACGGCGCTGCCCACCATACTGGGAGACCTGCATGGGTTCAATCTCTATACGTGGGTCATCACCGGTTATCTGATTACCTCCACAACGATGGTGCCGATTGTCGGCAAACTCTCCGACCAGTTTGGTCGCAAGTGGTTTATCGTTGCAGGTGTGCTCATCTTCCTGGCTGGCTCGGCGCTCTCCGGCGCCTCGCAGACGATGGATCAGCTCATCGGCTTCCGCGCGTTGCAAGGCATCGGTGGCGGCATGCTGATGTCACTCGTCTTCACCTCGGTCGGCGATATTTTCACGCCAGCCGAACGCGCCCGCTGGCAGGGTCTCTTCACGGCTGTCTTTGCGCTGGCCAGCGTGATCGGCCCAAGCGCGGGCGGCTGGATCACCGACAACTCGACGTGGCGCTGGATTTTCTATCTTAACCTGCCGACCGGCGCGCTTGCGCTGTTCTTCCTGATCTTCTATCTGCCCGCCAATATCTCTGTGCGCAGCAAATATAAGGGGTGGGACGGCATCCGGCGGATTGACTTCATCGGCTCGATCACGGCGGCGGCGGCGACGGTACTGCTGTTGTTGGGACTGACCTGGGGCGGGCAAACGTATCCTTGGGGATCATGGCAGGTCGTGAGCGCGCTAGTGGCGTCGGGCGTCCTCTACGTCGCCTTCATCGTGAACGAGCGATTTGCCCGTGAGCCAATCCTCGCGCTCGATCTGTTCCGCAACCAGGTGTTCGCGGCGGGCGCCTTACTGGCCTTGCTGGTAGGCATGGCGCTCTTCGCGGTCGTGCTCTACCTTCCACTCTTCATCCAGGGCGTGCTAGGTCAGTCGGCGCAGAACTCCGGGACAGTGATCACCCCGCTAACGGTGACGATGGCCGCCGCTGCGGCGTTGGGCGGCTTCGCAGTCGCGCGCGTCGGACGCTACCAGTGGCTGGCCATCATCGGTGGGTTCATCCTGCTGCTTAGCTTCTTCATGCTCTCGCGGATGGACGCCTCGACCTCGCTGTGGACCGTTACGCTCGATATGGTCATCGTGGGACTGGCGCTGGGCTGCTTGCAGCCCGTGATGACGCTTGCCGTGCAAAACGCGCTGCCTCGTTCGCGCCTTGGCGTTGGCACGGGCGCTGTCACCTATCTGCGCTCGCTGGGATCAACGCTTGGCACGGCGATTGTCGGCTCGGTTGTCAACAATACCATCACCAGCGAACTAAGCAACCGCCTGGCGAAGATTCCCAACGTCAACAAGCTGCCCCCGGCTGTGGTCAGCGCGGCGACAAACCAACAGGTGTTGGTTAGCCCATCACTACGCAACCAATTGGTAAGGCAGGTGACGGCTGGCGCAACGAAGCAGGCGCAGGCGCAGGCAGTCGCACAGGCGCTCGCGAAGGTCAAAGCGCAAGCCAACACGCAGGTTCCTCCCGGCCCACAGCATGATCAGATCGTCGCGGGCATTGTCGCCAAGGCGAAGCCGCAGATCGTCCAGCAGGTCTCGCAGCAGGTACCCCCAATTGTCGCGCACGCGGTCAGCACGCTCTTCAGCCAGTTGTTTGAGGCGACGCGCCAGGCGCTTGCGGTGGGCATCCAGCATGCCTTTACGCTCTCGATGATTATCGGCGCATTCGCGATTATCGTCACCTTCTTCCTGAAGGATGTAGAGTTGGTTGGCTCGAAGCCGAGGATGACGCAGGCGGAACCAGCTCCCTCCGACCAAACAACACCAACCGAACAGCCAGAGCCTGCCGGCGCGCTGGCGCTCAGCGCCGCTGAGTTCGACATCCTCCCTCAGGACATCATACGCACGGCCAGTGGGCAGACACAAGGCGGACAACGCGCGCCCAATGAGCATGGTAGCGAACCTGTTGGCGGTGGAGGCGTCGCGCCTGCGCTCGGCTAGCTCTCGCCCTCAATCAACTTCTCCCCTTTCCCTTGACTTGGAAAGGGGGGATTTGTTTTTGGCGGCTAACCGTGTGGTGTTCTGGCGCCAGAGATGCGCAACATCCACGGGGCTGCTTTTGTCGCAGGGGACGACGACCAGCGGGCGCCAGGGCTGAGCACGGAAGCGGCTGATCACGACCTGCGCCCGCTTGGCGACGCAGACCAACACTTCGGCGAGATACCCATTGATCGCGTGGCGCATGAGCGAACCGCCGCAGACGTGAAGCATCTGTATCCCCGTCTGAGCCAGCTCACTCGCGATCAGCTACGACGCATCCCGCTACTGGACGCCGGAATATGGCTGCAAGAGGGCGAGACCTATCTTGATTTGCGCCAGCTCGATAAGGGCGAGCTCGTCGCAGGAGTGGGACAGGTCGTGCGGCCAGGGGATGAGATCGTCGCCAAACATCAGGTAGATTACCAGATGTGGGATTATCTTTCCGGGCAAGCGGAATCCTCGCGCGCATAATCGGGCGCTCGCCTAGCGCACCCAATCGGGCATCTCTTCGTGGCTGATGCCAAAGTGGTGCGCAACCTCGTGAAACACCGTCTTGCGTATCTGTTTGCGCAGGCGCGCCTGGTCACCCCCGCACGAACGCTCGATGGGGCGGCGATAGATTGTGATCACCTCAGGGCGGACGGCTGCCGCGCCCTGCGCTGTCAATGGGACGCCTTCGTAGAGGCCAAACAACGTTTGCCCGTTGCTCACACACATCTTGCGCAAGGTCTCGTCGTCAGGCTCATCAGCTACCCGCACGACCACATTTGGCATGCGACGGCGAAACTCCGCTGGCAACGATTCTACAGCCGCCACGACATAGCGTTCGAAGCGCGCCGCATCTACCTCATCGGGCTCCCTCAGCGCCGTGCCAGCCGACCCACTGCGGGTGAGCACGCCGCCGTCAGCGTCAGATTCGCTCCAATCCCCATCGTCTGTGTCTTCTCCGGGCAGATCGCGCGTCGTCGGCGTGTGATTCTGTGACGTTGCAGCGGCGTCTGATGAATGGGTAGCGTACTGTGTGGAGGCTCTGCCGGAAGCGCGCCGTTGCTGGCTCGCATGAGCGGCGGCATAGGGGTCGGCGTAGCCACGCGGCTCATGCTCAATCCATGCGTTGGCCGCCCGCGCAAGTGGTGAGCCTTTGGTGAAGAGCGCAGCAGCCAGCGCCAGGAACACCAACAACGCCAGCCCGCCAAACAAGAGTGGCGCGGGTGAACCGGCATTAAGCGCGCCTGCCACCAAACCTATGCCGATCACCAGCGCCAGCAAGCCAAAGAACATCCCTGCGCCGTTGGGGTTTGCCCTGGCTTCGTCTTGCCAGTCGCCCCACGACCAAGCGCCGTAGGCGTGGTAGGCCGATGCGCCGGAGCTATAGCCATCAGACCAATGCGCGTCGCCGCCCTGCTCTTGTTGCGACCGCCGGAGCACATACATTGACCGCTGCACAGGATCGCTGAGCGCGGCATAGGCGCGGGTAAGCGCACGCATTCGTCGTTCGGCCTGCGCGCGCAACGCTGGCGACGCATCCACATAGCGGTCGGGATGCCAGAGCTTGGCAAGCCGCCGATATGCCTGACGCAGCTCCGCTGTGGTGGCGGCTGGCGACACCCCAAGCACAGCGAAATAATCAGGCTCGTCGGCGCTCTCTTCTATGGCGTCTCTCTCATCAGCATCATCCGCCGTAGCGCCATCATCCCCGGCAGGTTCATCGAATGGCGTGGCGTGTGTCGCAGTCATGGCGCTTCCTCCCCTCGTCGGCGCCCGCGCCAGGCGTTCCCTGCTCAAAGCATAGCACAGCGTGGAAGACGGATAGCAAGCAATCTAAGCAACAATACGGAGTTTGTGGTATACTCATGGCGGGGTGGAAGTGTATTCCACCCAAATAGCTCTCTGGCCGAGAGAAGCACGTCCAGAAGCATGTCGGCCAATCTTCACCAACGTCAAAGGAGACAACGCATGAGCAACACCGACACCGCGCTTGCCTTCTCCGCCGCGCTGACCGCACACGATCTCGACAAGGTCGCTGCGCTGCTGGCGGACGACTTTACCGCGACAGGCATTGCGCCAGCCCCCCTCAACAAAGAGGCGTTTCTTGGCGCGCAGCGCGCCTGGTATGCCGGTTGCCCCGACTGGGCGGTCACTCCAAGCAACCTGAACGAACAAGGTGATACGGTGACGGCCAACGTCACGATCACGGCCACACAGACGGGAACGCTGGCGTTTTCAGATATGCCGCCGCTGCCCCCAACCGGAAAGAAGATTTCCTCGTCCGATACCGCTACGTTGACGTTCCGCGACGGAAAGGTAGTATCGCTGGCGGTCACGCAGGGATCGCCAACGCTGATGGAGCAATTGGGTCTGGGCTGAGCTGATCTTGCCTGTTACCTGACCTGGCCTAGTTGTAATAGACGGCCCGCGCAGCCTGACGGAGCGCCACGACAATCTGCTGAGTGACGTTGGGGTTGAACGTCCAGAATCCTTCATACACCCGCTCGGCAAACGAGCGATTCCAGATATAGCCTGAACGCTGCTGACCAAGCAGGGCCATACGCTGGTAGGGATGGTCAACCACAAGAAACCAGAACCAGAGCAGATCAGCGCCATGCCGTGGCTGGATGCCGAATCGCAGCACATTTGGCGCGAACAAACTCTGCGGGCCAACCGTATCATCCAGCCCATAGGCGTAGACATAGCGAACGCATGATGCCAACGCCGCATACCGTTGCGTCTGCATTCGCATCAACGAGAGGCGCTGGAATCCCACGTAAAACTCACAGGGCAGGCGGCGGGCGATCACCCAGTCTTCGATGGTATGGCTCATTATGTTCATAAGAGGCGCATCGGCCAGAAAGCCAATATCGTAGGCAAGCGGCGCCCCTGAGCTACGCATCCGCTGACAGGCAAGGTGAATAGCCTCAGGGCGCCATTGCGCTACATGCTGCTCCATCAGCGCAATCAACCGATTGAGCGTCGCGCTGGCTTTGGCGATGGGTGAGGTGGTCGGCGCAGAAAGGGCAGGTGATTGGCGGATGAGTGGCCCACTCATCCGCCCTTGCGCGCTTCTTCCCTCCGCCGATGGAGAGAACGGCGAAGGTGGGCTGGTTAACGGCCGCAACAACTGCGAATTCGGCGGCGCAGGTCGCCCGGCATAGCGAGTCGGCTCGTATCGTTGTTGATCGCCTCGGCGATAGTGATCCCAACCATCCATCTATTGCTCTGATTTCTAGTATGCCTGACAGAATCCAAAATATTTGAAGTCAAGAAGAAAGGAAGGCGGCGCTGTGTATCACCATGTGATGTTTACCTGGTCTGCCGCCACGTATTCCAATATGGTATCCAGTAGAGGGTGAGAATAGCAAACTCTACTACCCAATGTAACTATATTATCCCTCTGATTGCCCCTGCGAATGGGGAAAGATGGGGGAGCCGACACATTGACAGGTTGATCTACGGACAACCATGAGAGCGGCATATAATTTGCGGCATGCGCGTCGCGTTACGTAGCGTTCAGCAGGGTTGGAGCGTTTCATGTATAGAGGTTCTCTAGAGGTTCGCATTGTTGGATTTGGAGCCAAAGGGTTTTTCTTGCTCGTTATGATACTGTGATACCACTCCCGGGAACTGGGGAATGTTTTTCGCTTTAAGGCAGGAGGGCAAGCCGTCATGAATTGGCAGGAGGGAATGGCGCCATCTGACCGCATGCTTAGCGCTGAGCAAGAGGAGGAAAAACGCCTTGCGGCGCAGGCGCGCGCAGGGGCCGAATGGGCGCTTACGGCGTTGATCGCGCGCTATCAGCCCTCGGTAGTGCGCTACCTGACACGGCTGACAGGCAATCCCGATCTGGCGCGCTCCCTGGCCGAACGCATTTTCGTGCGGATGGAACGCCGCCTGCATGGGCCACACGGCGCGGAGCAACTGCGCCTATGGCTGCTGCGCGCCTGCACCGAGGCCGGACTTGACGCGCTCAGGCGCCCGAAGCGCAAAAAAGCGCCGCCACGTTTACAACCACCCTCACCGCCACGCGGGTTACTGCCTGAGCGAGCGGGAGCCGAACCGGTGCGCCGTTTGCTTTCAGGCTGGGGCAGGATCAAGCAAGCGACGAATACAACGGGCCGCCAGGTGCGTCAGTTGATCTGGACGATCCGCGCAGAGGCGACAGGTCGGCAGGCATGGGATGCGCATGAGTGGCAAGGGGGCGGCGACTCAGACGCCGCCAGCCCGTTGTCTGAGGCCAGCGAACTGCACGAACCCCTGGAAGACGATCTCGATGCGCTCGATCCACGCGAGGCGTTGCGCCACCGGTTGGTGCGGGTAGTGCTGGCCGAGTTGCCCTATGGCGATGCGCAATGTCTGGCGCTACACCTGGTGGCGGGTCTCAATCAGGCTGAGGTGGCGCGCGCACTTGGGTTGACCGCCAGCGCCACCAGAAAGCGCATCGTCCACGGGCTACAGGCATTCTCCACTCGCTACGCGGCAGCCATCGCCAACCTGGGCATTCCCGCCGAACTTGGCTACCAGGATCGCGCGCCAGCCAGCGCCGCTGTGGAGCGTGGAAGTACAATTCCAGCGGCTCAAGGCGCGCTCCTGCCGCCGGTCGCGGCGTCGGTTCCCCCGGCTTCCTACGATTCCTTGCTCGGCGCCGAGGCGCTGGACAGCTACGCCAGCCCGCCGATGACCGACATCGAGCAGGAGCCGACTATGCGCCTGTGGCCGCCCATCACACCGACACCGGCTCCTCCATCCAATACACCTGAGCCTGTCAAAGCAGCCCAACCCATCGAGTCGGCGCAACAACACCCACACCAAGCGCATGAAGCAGACCCATATGAAACAGACGAGGATGATAGTGCCGCCGCAACCACCAGTGCGCTGCCGGTGGTTGGAGGCGCGCCAGCAGCCGAAGAAGCAGAGCCGTGGGACGAATCCGATGAATGGGGCTGGGAGCAAGCCGACACGCAAACCTTGCAAACCTTGCCTGCGCAAACACCCGATTTGCCAGTGAGCGCCGACGAATGGGATGAGACCTGGGTAGACACACAAGGCGAGGCGGGCGCACAGGAACGCGAACCAACGCCGGAGACAGAACCAGCCGCGTTTGCCGAAGAAGCCAGTGAAGAGGTCACTGCGGTCACTGCGGCGCAGGCCGAAGCCAACGGCGCCAACGTTGCGGGTGCTGCGGATGGCGCGCCCGCTGCCGCTATGCAGCCGGAGCGCCTTGACTTTGAGGAAAGGAGAGAAACCGAGGAAACCGAGGAAACCGAGGAAGCTGAGCAGCAAGACGAACTGATCCCCGATGAGGTGGATGAAGGGGCCATCACACAGCCCTCGCTCCAGCGTATTGCCCGGCAGGCGGCCATTGAAGAGGCGCGCCGCCAGCTTGCGGCAAACGCGGGGAATGTGGAGCGCAACGGCGTACTCACCTCGCTCGCCCATGACGCCGTCATCTGGCCCGTGGTGGATGCGCTTCCTGTTGCGCCAGCGGCCTCATCGGCGCGACTCACCTATCTGCCCGATACACCTGATGCGGGAAGCCGGTCACAGGCTTCCCCTGAGAGTGGCCCGCTTTCGTATGAGGTATCGGAGGTATCGTCTTTGGGAACGGTCGAGGTAGCCGTCGAGCAAGAAGGAAAAGAGGGAAGTACCCAGCGCGAGGCAGAGGTTGCGCTGGGGTATGAAGCGCCTGTCGAGCAAAACCACCAAGAACGAGAATAAGATGGGCGAACTCATCTGTTTCGTAGCCAACTTGCGTATCTGACAGGAAAAGAGTTGGCGAATCGTATCATCATCGTATCACTGTACTCATCGCTGTTTGTTTCGCAAGGGATGTATCGCCTAGAGAGCGGATAGAGAGGTTCAGGAATGCCTGATACCAACATGCCCTATGTGCGTATGAGCCGCGTTACCACACGCCGCAATAGTCTGCGTCCATTGAATTGTCCGTTAGAGCCGGAACTGATCGTCGCCGAGTTTGCGGGCGAGCTGCCCCCTGAGGTGGCCGTGGCCGTGCGCGAACATATCGCCGTCTGCGCCACCTGTGGCCCACGCGCCAAAGCGTTGCATGCGCCGTATGAGTTACTGGCCTCGCTTGGTCAGGAGCCAGCGCCTTACGTTCCCGATCTGCGCGAGACGGTGCGACTGCGTGTCCGCGCGACACGCTTCCTTGTGGGGCCGTTGCGCGCGCTTGCCGGATTGGGGCGCGGTGGGTTGATCACCCTCTCATGTGTGGTCGCTGTGGCAATGGTTGCGCTGCTCATCACCACAACGTTTTTCGCGTTTGGCGCCCAGACGGCTCCGCGCTCGACCAACAGTGTTACCAATGCGCCGGTGGCGGCTCCGCGTGGTGTGCTCTACGCCGAGACGGGCAAGCTGGTGACGGTGATGGATGGCTCCAATCGCGCCTGGCAGGTGGCAGAGATCATTGCGGTGAACGAGCGGAACGGCGTGGTCATCCACTCGCTCCCGGAGTCCAGTCAGGCGTTGCAGGTGGCTGGCGCAGGCAGCCTGCCGATCGGCGTGGTGGTTGGCTCACACGTCATCGTCGAGTTGACGCCGCCTGAGCAGGGCGCACAGGCAATTGTTGGGTTCAGCCCAACGAGCGGACAGGTGATCTTCATTCATCGGCTGAGCCTGCCCAGTGGCGTACAGGCCGATGCGCTGGCTCTCGCGCCGGATGGGAGCGTTGTCTATGTTGGCCTCTCTGTGGCCCATGTTGAGCAAGCTGCCCCGCGCGTACTGGTCTTCTCCACACAAAGCGGTTCCCTCCTGCGGACGCTTGCTCCGTCGTTTACCACCACTATCCCCATGCCACCGCCGCCAGGCAGTTTGCCTGCGTCAGGCTTCCCCTCGGTAACGCCCATCCTGCACGCCGCAGGTTTCCCTGTGCGCCAGGCGATCAACGGCGCGCTGGCCATCTCGCCCAATGGCAAATGGTTGTTCGATACACTCTGGCTGACCGATACGCATGGCAATCGGTATATCGTGATCCGGCGTATCAACACCCAGACAGGCGGCACGGAACGCGAGCTTGCCATTAAGGGGACATTTGGTGAGACACAGCTTGCCGCCAGCAAGAGCCTCTCGCAACCGGCCGTCTATATTGTGACAGGCAGTCCAGCCGCTGAATGCTATGTGATTGACGCAGGCGATCAGGGGCCAACCCTCAACGGCTCCATTCCGCTGGGTGGCCCATCCATCCCGGAAGGGGCGCAGGTCAACTTCAATGAGTCGCTCTCCATCAGCGCAGCAGCCGATGGCGCCCGCCTCTACGTGGCGCAGGACGCGACCGCAAACAATGGGCAGATCGTCAGCCATACCGTCTGGCTGATAGATACGCTGGGCATGGGCGTGATTGCCTCACGCGATGAAGAGAGCGCCGCCGGACAGGTGTTCGCCAACAGCTTTACCGGCATGTCATCGAAGATGATGGTGTTGCGTAACGGGCAGGCGCTGGTGTTGCCACCCAATCTCGCTGGCGATCCTGTGACATGGCTCAGCCTGAGCGATGGGCGTCCCGTGGTCGCGCTGCTGGCGACCGAACCCTGAGGAGTCGGCAGCCTTTGCCCGGTTTGTACTCCATATGGCGCCACCCCTGCTTTGTGGCGTGGGGTGGCGTTTTTCTATGGGAATTGATGGGGCAGGGCATGCGGCAACGAGTGGCAGATCATCCCGCGCCTGCATATGTACGCACAGAGCGTATATATGCAGGCAACCAGCGCTTAGGTGGAAGCGATGAGATGCTCAGTGCTGAAGCGCCTCTGGATCCGTTGGGCGAGCGCCTCTCGCGGCTGGCGTGGCTACGCCGCCAGCGTGTAGACTATCTGCTGCTTGCTGCCACGCTTGGCTTATTGCTGCTTGGTTTGCTGATGGTGTATAGCGCCAGCCAGTTCATCATCTCCGGCGCCCCGGCCTACTGGTTCGAGCGCCAACTCCTCTGGGCGACGCTGGGGCTGATCGCGCTCATCGTCACGGCGCGCGTTGACTATCATCACTGGCGGCGATTCGCTGTGGCGGCGCTTGGTGGCGGCGTCATTCTGCTGCTACTCACGCTGCGGCTGGGCGTCGCGGCCTATGGCGCGCAACGGTGGTTACAGATTGGCGTCTCAGTGCAGCCAAGCGAGTTCATGAAGCTGGCCTTCGCGCTCTATCTGGCGGATTGGCTGGCGCGCAAGGGCGACGACACACGCACCCTCCTCTACGGCCTGGCGCCGTTTGCCCTGCTAACGGGTTTGCTGTTGACATTTATCCTGCTGCAAAACGATCTTGGCACCTCGCTGATCATCGCCATCCTGGCCGTGGCCGTGTTCTTCACCGCCGGAGCCAACCCCTTGCATCTGGCGGGCGCGCTTCTTGCTGGCGGCGCGCTCTACCTTGCCATCATCTATGAAACAGGCTTCCGCCGCGCGCGCCTCGACGCTTTTCTACATCCCCTGCCGCCAGGCTGCGCCGCCGCCAACTCCTATCAAATCTGCCAGGGGTTGATCTCGCTTGGCTCCGGCGGCCTGTTTGGCCGTGGCCTCGGCGAGAGCATACAGAAGGCTGGCTATCTGCCCAACCCCTTCACCGATTCGATCTTCGCGGTGATTGGCGAGGAGCTTGGATTGCTTGGCTGCCTGACGATTCTTGCGTTGTTTGCCGTGCTGGCTATACAGGGCTATCGCGCAGGACGGCGCGCGCCCGACACCTTTGGCGCGCTGCTGGCTTGTGGGATCACAACATGGCTGATCGCGCAAGCGGCGATCAACATTGGCTCGGTCGCCGCAGCCATCCCTTTCACCGGCGTGCCTTTGCCCTTCGTGAGCTTCGGCGGCTCCTCGCTCGTCACCTCGCTGGCGGCGGTTGGCGTCTTGCTCAACATCGCGCGCCAGGGATCGGCAGAGCGACAGGCAAGGCATACCGCCGACTGAAGCCGCGTCGAAGAAAACCTCCCCATCATACTTTTCCTTCCCGTGTGCGCTTCCAATTTCTCCTTGCAGATTAGGGACATGCCCACATCCGCCAGGGATAGAGACAAGCGAGACACGAAGCAGCCCTCTTCTTTGCAGAGAGGCCAATCCACCATCGAACCGAAGCCCTCTCACATGTGTAAAGCTTGGGTGGTTTTTAGAACGAGTGTCTTCGCTCTTGAGTTTCGACTTGTGGCGCCTGCCACAAGCCATCATAGGAAGAAGTGCTATTCGCGGGCCACGCGGCGCATCACCCAGGCTGCTCCCACCACCCGCATCCTTATGGTGACGATGTACAAAGACGAGCGATCTGCCTTCACGGCGATGCGCGCGTGACGCCGATCTGGGATAAGTGAGACGCCAGCGCATACTACCTTGTCGTGGCGAATGTCGTATAGTGTAGGCGTAGCCAACCTGGCGCGAGGTTCCGCGCTAACGATGGATATAGCTGACACTGTACACGTAACGCTACAAACGTTGGACGACATATCTTCAGTGTGCGCAGCGCACTGAAGCACAAAGCGAGAGGTGACACATATAGCGGCGCCAAACCAGCCCACCGAGCAAGAAAAGGAGCCGATGCTGCTCCTCGATACGACCGGCAGTATGAACTATGGGACTGCCGAGAACGACCCCACACCGCGCAAAGACACGATCAAAGAAGACGCTTGCGCAATCTTCTCCCCCCGATTGGTTGAACGGAGGGGTACGGCGGTTGGATGGCGTACTTCAGGCAGCTGGCGCCCGGCTCGATATGATTGAGATACGGCTAACGCCGCTGCTCACAAGTGAACGTGAAGTCCGAAGCAATCAGGAGACGCTTACGGCTGTGTGCGCTGACCTCTGGACAATTGTGGATACTGCGCTGATCGCAGGCCAACTGATCGCCGATCCGCATCTCATGCCTGAGGCGCGCGTGGCAAACGTTCAGCGTACGGCGCCTCCACAAACCGTTTCGCAAACTGCCCCACATACCTCGTCATCCGCTGCGTGGAGCCCTCAGCCTACCCCGTCATCTCGCCCTATAGCCCCAAGTGTTCCACCCTCACCACTTCAGCCGGTTCACCCACAACCAGAACTATCCCTGGCGCTGCCGGAGATTACGGAAGGGGCGCCATTCTCATCGGCAAGTCCAGCGCCAGCAGCGCCGCTCCCCCCTAACGCTTCGCCATCCGAGAATGCGACATTGCCCACCATCGGCGGGGCGGCGAATCGGAAGGCGACGCACAGCCCACGCCTGCAAGCACTGCGCATGCGGCGCCTACTTTACCAGCCCTACCGGATATTGGTGACGCTGCGCCTTCTCCAGTCCCCAGAGTCCCCTCCACAGAGCCAAGCCAACGTAAACCTGCGGCGGATGAAGACAAACCGCCAACGCTGTTCCCTGACATTGGCTGAAGCGACGATAAGCGCAAAATAGAAAGAGGCGGTGATGACTGATAAAGCGGCGACCCCAGACCCGGACGAGTCGTCTGCAACTACGCGCTATGATGTGCTTCTGAAGTGGGCGCTGAATCAGGCCCACGACGCCTTTCTGACATTGATTGCGCCAGAGCTTGCCTGGCGTGGCGAACGATCACCCGAAGCTCCTGCCATTGCGCGGCTGGCTGATCTCGTTTGGGAAGTAGTGAATAAGCTCAATGGGGAGCGTGGGCTACTGCATATTGAGTTGCAACTCAAAGTGGAAAACAACATTGGCGAGCGGCTAGCCGAGTACGCCATTCGCTTGTGGCGGCGCGATCACCTGCCGGTGCGTTCCATTGTGGTTTTCCTGCGCAAAGCTGCTTCAACGCCCACCTCTCCGTTTGTGATACGATGGGGACAACAAGAATCGTTGCGCTATACTTTTGAGGTGAGACGCGTGTGGGAGATTCCCTACCAGCAGGCATTGATACCGGAAACCTACGCGCTGTGGTCATTGGTCGGGTTGATGGCGGGCACGAACGTCGAATCCGCTGTCGGGGTTGCGGGACAATTGGCTGTAGCGCCTATTTCACAGCAAGAGCGTAGTGAGTATATCGGGTTGTTGGCCAGTCTTGCGGGGATTGTGCTGTCGCGTGAGCCGCTGCTGGCAGCGTTGAGGAGGATACCCATGCTCGACGAATTGTTGGAAAGCTCAAGCGTCGCCCAAGCCTTTCGCGAGAAGGGACTTGAGAAGGGGCGGCAAGAAGGGCGGCAAGAAGGGCTGGCCGAAGGTATACAGCAGACGTTGCTGGCAATCCTGGAAGGTCGCTTCGGCGTTGTGCCGGATGACATACGCGCAGCGGTTGCCCAGGCAGATGTGACAACCCTGACGGAGGTTGCGCGCCAGAGCGCCACTGCGCCGCTCGAACAGCTTCGCGCCCGGCTGGGTCTACCCACCGCATAGGGTATCCTTCGCTGCTAACTTTATATCCATCGCAACCTATCACATCCTGGCAATCTGCGATCAACTTGCCGAAGGACAGCGCAAGACGCGCGCATGGATAGCCGGATGCGTTGTATGGCGCCAGAGGCCATGCTATAATCAGAGATGGCCTGGAGAGAGGCGTTGTGCGCGTACACCACATCCAAACACAACGCCCTCGTCGCCAATCATCGCCCATTCCGCTTATTTCTGCTGACGAACGTTCCCCCACCTGGGCAGGACTCGTCACTACAGATAGCCCGCTGAGGCGCAAGCGCCCTGCCGCCTCAGCGAGAGCGCGGCGACACACAAACCGCCGGATAAGAGAGGCGGCCAGCAGGGGCATATCAGGAGGCGCACAAACCAATGGTTGCGATAGGGTATCTGTTCGCGGGCCTTTTCTTCCTTGGCGGCTGTGTATTCGTGATGAGTTCGCTTCTGGCGGCGAACGTGGTCAACCGGCTGTTCTTGAAGCCGCGCTCCACCAAAAACAAGACCACCACCTATGAGTCGGGCGAGACGCCAATTGGCAGCGCCTGGGTGCAATATCCGCTGGCGTTTTACATCTTCGCGCTGCTGTTTGTGGCGTTCGATGTGGATATTGTCTTCATCCTCTCCTGGGCGGTGATCTTCCGGCAATTGAGCTGGTTTGGCTTCATTGAGATTCTCTTCTTCATCATCGTCTTGTCGCTTGGGCTGGTCTACGCCTGGCGGAAGGGAGTCGTTAAATGGATTTAACACCCGTGCGTGGGCAGAACTCAGAGAATACACCTGACCTGATCGCCTACGACCGCAATCACATCAATACGCTGCTCTCAGAGCTTACCGCTATTGATCAGCTCATTGGCGCCAACGCGCCCAAGAAGATGCTGCCCGCAGGGATGGTCAGCATTGACATACCTGCCGAGCGCCTGGTGGAAGCGGCGCGCCTGCTACGTGATACGCTTGGCTTTGAGATGCTCAGTTGTGTGACCGGCGTGGACATGATTGACCATATCGAATCGCTGTATCACTTCCGTTCGCTGCAACACAACTGGTTGCTGCAAGTACGGGTGAAGCTCCAGGCGGATAACCCCAGTGTAGCCTCCCTCGTGAGCCTTTATCCCGCCGCCAACTGGCTCGAACGCGAGCAATACGATCTCATGGGGATCACCTATAGCGGGCATCCCGATCTTCGCCGCATCCTGCTCGAAGACGAGTTCCAGGGGTATCCGTTGCGCAAGAGCTTCCGCTCGACACCACTCGTCAGACACGATCCCGCGACGACGCAGGTATCCGCCGTGCAGGCGCTTTCAGGCGAACACATTCGTGGCCAGGAGCGCATCGTCACCAAGCGGTTTGGGCAGGGCATGGAAGAGCGTATCCATCCAGGCATGCCAACGTTCGGAAGTTCCGCAGAGTACCTGAAGACAGGGCAGGGCGTAATACCCACACCAGAGGAGCAACTACCGTTGGGGCCGGTCAGCCCAACTGGCGTGCCGGAGGCGACGATTGGCGACGAGGGCAAAGCAGTGGAACGTGAGCGCCGCGCTGATAGGTTGCCAGAGTAAGGCGCGCTGCGCACTGACAGGCAAGAAGGAAAGGAAACGGCTATGGCGACAGAGGCAACGTTCCGGCCAGGAACATTCGTAGACGAAGGCGGCTTGCGCAGCGAGGAGATGATCCTCAACATGGGGCCGCAGCACCCCTCTACACATGGCGTGTTGCGGCTGGTGCTGACGCTCGATGGTGAGACGGTGATCAACTGCACGCCCGTCATCGGCTATCTGCATCGCGGCATGGAGAAAATCTTCGAGAACCGCCCCTACATGGGTGGCATCCGCTATATTGACAACGCCGACTACCTCAGCCCGATGCTCAACGAGATTGTCTATGCGATGGCGACCGAGCAGTTGATGGGCATCGAGCCGCCACGCCGCGCGCAATACATCCGCCTGATCGTCGGTGAGCTTGAACGCATCGCCAGCCACCTCGTCGCCATCGGCACGTATGGGCTTGACCTGGGGGCTACGACGCCGGTCGTCTGGTGCTTCCGCGACCGCGAACTGATCCTCGATATGTTCGAGTCGCTCAGCGGACACCGCTTCACGCACAACTACATGCGGGTGGGCGGCGTGATGTTCGACTTCCCCAAAGGCTGGATTCAGAACTGCGAGAAGTGGCTCGATGTCTTTGAGAAAAAGAGCCTGCCCGATCTTGAAGGGCTGCTCACCGGCAACGAAATTTTCGAGGCGCGCACCGAGGGCGTCGGCTACATTGACCCGCAACAGGCCGTCGCTTATGGGCTGACGGGGCCGCTGCTGCGCGCGTCGGGTGTCAACTTCGATGTGCGTGTTGCCAGACCTTATGGCGCCTATCGGGAGATCGCGGTCATCCCACAAATCCGCCAAGAGGGTGACTGCTTCGCACGCTATCGCGTCAAGATGGATGAGATGCGCGAGTGTGTGCGACTCATTCGCACCGCGCTCGACCGCCTGCCCGGCGGCTCGATCTGCCAGCGCACGCCCATCGCCTTGCGTCCTCAGCGCGGCGAGACCTACGCCTCGGTGGAAAGCGCACGCGGCGAGGAAAGTATCTATATGATCAGTGACGGATCGGAGTATCCCTATCGGGCGAAGCTCCGTGGCCCGTCGTTCACGAATCTGCAAATCCTGCCGGAGCTGCTGCGCGGCAACAAGATCGGCGATGTGATCGCCATCCTCGGCAGCATTGACATCGTGCTTGGCGACGTTGATCGCTAACAGCTTGTATGCTGCCAGTCTGCGGCGCCTGGCTGGCGGCATACGCCTGGGTGGGAGTACGGCCCTACTATGAACGATCTGCTGACAAACGACGTTTTTCTTACCGTCGTTCACTTCTTCGTCACCTTCCTCTTTGCGCTAGGATTCCTCTCGGTGGCGGCGATGCTCCTGGTGTACCTGGAACGCAAGACGCAAGGCTACGCGCAGGATCGCTATGGCCCATTGCATTACGGGCCTGCTGGCATCTACCTGGCGATCATCGATCCGCTGAAACTCTTTCTCAAAGAAGATGTGAAGTCGGGCCAGACCGATAGCATTATGTTTCGTCTGGCGCCCGCCATTTTCTTCGCGCCAGTGATCACGGCGTTTGTCGTACTACCCTTCTCGCCGTATCTGACGGCGGGCGCCATTGGCACAGGTATCATCCTTTACGTGGCGCTCAGTTCGATTGATGTGCTTGGCATTTTCATGGCGGGCTGGGGGTCGAACAACAAATATTCGCTGATCGGCGGCTTGCGATCCACTGCGCAGATGATCTCGTATGAGTTGCCGCTGGTGCTATCCATCGTCGGCGTGGTGATGGTGACAAGCGTGCTGGCCCCCGGCTGCACGAGTTCCCTCTCTACTCTTTCACATTGCGGCATTGGCTCCATCTC
>Ga0070737_10002039_pt1 | contig 25636 bp, 21 predicted proteins | sample Coa_R1_10_FD_66438 | JGI IMG/M metagenome (GOLD analysis project Ga0070737, IMG submission 66438) | Surface soil microbial communities from Centralia Pennsylvania, which are recovering from an underground coalmine fire - Coalmine... | ecosystem: Environmental > Terrestrial > Soil > Unclassified... | reverse complement strand
TACCCGGCACGCGCTGAGAGGATTCCAGGTGGCTGGTCTGAAGCACGGCCAAGCCGCCGGCCGGTAAGGGTTCGCCCGCATTCCAGCCGCGCAATTGCAGCGCCAACCCGGCGCTGGCAACGGCCTCACTCAGGGTCGCTAGATCGCCCGCCACCAGGAGCGGCGGGATGCCGCGCCGGCCTTGCAATTGATGGGCCGCTTTTACGATCACCTCGGGACCGACACCGGCAGGATCGCCCATGCTGATCACCAGCGGCTTTCGGTATGGCCCGCCCGCTTTCACAGATAGGTGTGCACGACGTGGTTCTTAATCAGATCGACCTCGACCCAGTGCTTGAACTGGACTTGCATCTGTTGCTGGGTAAGCTTTTGGCGGATCTTCTCCTGAACCTCGCTCAGGGGCTGCACGCCGGGCAGGTCGTGCGCCTCCACCTTGACGATATGAAAGCCGTGATTGCTGCGAACGACTCCGGAGACCTGGCCGGGCTTAAGGCCCCGGATACCCTCGAGGACCGGATCGATGATGTCGTCGGGTTTGAATTCGCCCAACTCGCCGCCCGCGTCCCGGCTGTCGTCATCGGAATACTTTCGCGCTAATTGGGCAAAATCGGCGCCGCCGCGCGCCTTCTTATCGACCGCCAGGGCTTTGTCGCGCGCGGTCTTCACCTCAGCGGGGCTGGCATCGGGGGGCACAGCGATGAGAATCTGGGCCAGCTGATAGCGTTCTTGGGAGACCACGAAGTCCTTGGGGTGGGCTTTGTAATAGGCCGCCACTTGGTCGTCAGTAATCACGATCTGGTCGCTGACTTGCCGCTGCAGCAAGGCCATCCGCTGCACTTCCATCCGCGCGCGCCGCCGATACTCATCCCAGGAAACTCCGTTGGCGGCCAACTCCTGGCGCAACTGCGGTTCGCTTATATGATGCTGCTGCTCGAACATCTGGACAAAGCGATCGACTTGCTCGTCGGTCACATCCACGCCCTGCTCCTCGTGCTCCAGCGCGGTTTCGGAAATCAGTGCACGCAAGGCCTTGCGCTGGATTGCCAGCGAGGCGGGCGAGTTGTCGGTGGGCAGGGTCAAGCCGTTAGCCTTGGCGAAGTTCACCAAGTCCTGCATCGTCAACGGGTTACCGTCCACGGTGGCCACCACGCGGTCCACCGTCTGCTCCCCTGCGGCGCGCCCGCTAGCCGCCCAGCTTCCGAGCAGGAAGACGGCAAGCAGCATACTCAAAAGTAATTTTGAGCCCGATAGCATAGATTTAATTCGCGAGTTGTCCTGCTCCGCCCAGGGAGCGGCTTTCAACCTTTTCACAGGCCGCCAAGGCCTGCAAGACAGCCTCCAGCTCGGTAAACAAGTCTTCGTAACCGCGATATTCCACCCGCACCGTAAGATGGGCGTTGGGCATCAGCCGCATTCGGGTGCGGTTGCTGGCCACCAGCGCCGCCAACCGCGCCCCCTCCAGCGGGGCTTGGGCGTGAAAGCGCAGTTGGAGCTGAGTGCCGCGCATGATCGCGCTCAGGATCATCAGCTCGCGCATCTGGCGGCGCACGTTCATCGCCGCCAGCAGGTTTTCGACTAGGGTAGGTAGCGGTCCGAACCGATCACGCAGTTCGTCGCGCAGATCGTCGAAATCCTGCACCGTGGCCGCCCGCGCCATCCGTCGGTAGAGCACCAGCCGCTCGCCTTCGTCGGGGACGTAGGGGTCGGGAATATAGGCCGGGATACCCAGTTGCAGCTCGGGCTCGAAATCGGGCCTCTCGGACTCACCCTTGAGCTCGCGAATGGCCTCTTCCATCATCTCGGTGTAAAGCTCGAAACCAACCGCCGTGATTTGGCCGGATTGCTCGCGTCCCAGCAGGTTGCCCGCCCCGCGCAACTCTAGGTCATGCATCGCCAGTTTGAAGCCACCTCCCACTTCCACCAACTCGCGCAGCACTTCCACCCGCCGCTTGGCCTCGCGGGTAATCAGATGCTCGCCGGGAATAAGCAGGTAGGCGTAGGCCTTTTGCTTGGAGCGGCCGACTCGCCCGCGCAATTGATAGAGCTGGGCTAGGCCAAACTGGTCGGCACGATTGATGATAATAGTATTGGCGTTGGGAATATCCAGGCCCGACTCCACGATCGCGGTACAAACCAGCACGTTGATTTGCTTGGAGATAAATCCGTGCATCACCGACTCTAGTTCGTGCTCATCCATCTGGCCGTGCCCAACTGCAACCTTGGCCTCCGGAACTAGGGCACGCAGATGGCGCGCAATTTGGTCAATGTTTTCGATCCGGTTGTGGACGAAGAAGACCTGGCCGCCGCGTCCCAGCTCGCGCACAATCACTTCACGTAGCAGGCCGTCATCAAAATGGGCCACGTAAGTCTGGATCGCTTGACGGTCCACCGGTGGGGTTTGGATCACCGACAGATCGCGAATCCCCAGCATTGCCATATGCAGGGTGCGCGGAATCGGGGTCCCGGTCATGGTCAGGACATCGACCAGCTTGCGGAACTTCTTGATCCGTTCCTTGTCGGCGACTCCGAAGCGATGCTCTTCGTCGATTATCAGCAGGCCCAGCTTCTTAAACTCGACATCGGCCTGCAGCAGGCGATGGGTGCCGATGACGATATCGACCTTGCCCTCGCGCAACTGCTGCAACACCGCCTTGTTTTCCTTGGGCGAGCGAAACCGCGAGACCATCTCCAGGTTGAACGGATAGTCGCGAAAACGGGCGCGAAAGGTCTCCAGATGCTGCTCGGCCAGGACCGTAGTCGGGACCAGCACCGCGACCTGATAACCGTCGGAGGCCGCCACCATCGCCGCCCGCAGCGCCACTTCAGTCTTGCCGAAGCCAGCGTCGCCGCAGATCAGCCGATCCATCGGTCGTTCGCGACTCAGATCGCGCAGCACTTCGTCGATCGCCGCCGCCTGATCTTCGGTCTCCTGGAATTCGAAGCGGTTGACGAACTCCTCGTAATCGGCGCCGGGATGACGGAAAGCGTGTCCCTGCTGCGCTTCGCGCGCGGCATAGACCTCCAGCAACTCGGCCGCCATCGCCAGCACCGCCTGCTGAGTACGCTGTTTAACCTTATCCCAGGAGCCACTGCCCAGCTTGTCCAGCTTGGGTGCGCCGCCATCGCCGGCGCCGACGTAGCGTTGGACCAGATTGATGTGCTCCACCGGCACGTACAGCGTGTCTTGGCCCAAATATTCTAAATTTAGAAAGTCGCCTTCGGCTTCTTCCACCTTGAGATGCTTCAGGCCGCGGAACAGCCCGATGCCGTGATCGCGATGGACCACGAAGTCGCCTCCGTGCAGCTCCTCCAAGCTGACCATCACTCCGCGCGCCACCGGTTTGGCCCGCCGGCGCGCGCGCGGCTCGCCGAAAATATCCTCTTCGCTGTAAAGATACAGCCCGTCGCGCTCCAGCGCGGTGCCGGCGGCGATCTCTCCGTGGATAATCGCCGGTCGCGGGTCCTCGCTCTCAAGCCAGCGCCGAAAATCGGAAACCTCGCCGTTGACCTCGAAGCCGTAAGCTTCCAGATGGCGGCGTAGACGGGTGGCCTGGCTGGCGCTATAGACCGCAAACAGGGCGCGGTCGCGCCCGCGCTGGATGGAGCGCAACTCCTCGGCCAGCGGCTCGAAGGAAGGCGCTTTGCGCGGCTCGCCGGCAGCCAGCAGACGCAAGCTGGGCTTGGAGTTGACCTCGATCGGCGGGGCGTACCCTTCGTGCGGCCCGCGAATAGTCACCAGGGAACCCACTTCGACGACCATCTGCCCTTCCCATCGTTGGCTCAGCTCATCCACCGACAGATAAAGGCTGGCTGGGTCGGGAAAGAAGCGATGCTGCTCGAGATTGGCGGCGGCAGCCGCCGCCACCTGGTCGGCGAAAATGTGAGCCTGGGCCAAGATCCGCCCGGGTTCGACAAGCCACCACAGCGCGCCCGAGGGAAGATAATCGAACAGTGTCTCCAAGGGCTCCTCGTGCATGTAGGGCAGCAGATTCTCGACCCCTGGAAACAGCAACCCAGTCTCCAGCGTTTCGGTCAGCTCGGCCACTTCTTTGCGCACCAGCGCGATCTCGGCTGCACGTAATTCCACCCGCTCGCGCAGCTTGCGTTCGCGCACCGCGCCAGGCGGTACCAGTCGGGCCGCAATCGCGATAGCTTCATTAATTTCGCCCAAGGAGCGCTGATCGCCAGGGTCGAAGAAGCGGATTGAAACCAATACGTCATCTTCCAGCTCCAGCCGCAGCGGATGCTTGTACAGCGGCGAGAACAAATCGACTATCCCGCCGCGCACGCTGAAATCGCCCGGCTCTTCGGTTTGCGGCAAGCGTTGATAGCCAATCGCAACCAAGCCCTGAACCAAGCCCTCGAGGTCGATGCCGTCGCCGGCGGTAAGCTTCAAGACGGAAGCATCGAAGCTGGCCCGCGGGTTGATGCGCGTCATCAGCGCTTCGATCGAAGTAACAACCAGCGGCGCCGCAAGCCGGCGCAAGGCGTATAGCGCTACGAATCCCGCGCTTTGGTTGTCCAGCAAGGGCGAGAGCCGTTCCAGCGGCGCCACCTGCCAGCCCGGATAAATATGCAGCCCACGCCGCAGCGGTTCATCATCGAGATTTCGAGCCAGGAAAAAACTCGCTTCGGCGGCCAAGCTTTCGGCTTCCTTGGCCAGCGGCACGACCACTATGAACGGACGGCGCAAGCTTAGCGCGGCCTCGGCCAAGAACAAGGGTGTGGCTGCGCCTTTCAGTCCGGTCAGGATAACACGCCGATCGAGGCCGCCCTCGACGCGAGCGCTCAACTCCGAAACCGCTTCTTTTAGACTACGTTCCATCTACTTTCTTAATCTGCCACGTCCCGAACTGCGCGAGATCGAGCCAAACAACACGTTTGTTCCGAGGTCCGATGCGCGAGCCAGCGGTTGACTACTCGGTGCCCGAGGCCGCAACCTGATGGGCTGGGCCCAGCCGTACCCCAATCTGGACGCTCTTGGGCTTATCGATAACCTTAGTGGTGTCCCGGATTACCGTCAGCCAGGCTGTGTCGCCGGCCTTAAGCCGAGCCAACTGTTCGGCGAGATCCTGCTCGCTGGAGACCCGCCGGTCATCTACCGCTACAATCAAATCGCCGGTCTTGCCCAATTGGCCGGTCTTCTTGAGCAGCGGCATCATGATGAATTCCGCCGGCCCCAACAGCGCGCCGGCGGTGGCGCCGCTGGCACCTAGCGAAGTCGGATTGGTGGCCGGACGTAGGCCGGCGGCCGCCGCCGGACTGCCCGCATCCACGCTGATAACCTCCAACCCATGGACCGCGCCGCCGGTATAGTCCAGTTCGTAGGGATGAACGGCTACGCCGAGATAGGGTAGCGGCCCAGTCGGCATCGCGGGCTGCGTCGGCCGCACCGGCTGAAAGTAAGGCTCATAGCGCGCGTCGGGAGATTCATTGTTGAGATAGAGGTTGACGTCATTATGCTGAGCCTGATCGGCGGGCAGCGGTGCCGCCACGCTAGCCGGGGACGAAATGGAGGGTGGTGCGGGTGACGGCGCCATTGCCGGAACCTGGGGTTTGATCACCAGAGTTTGATCGGAGCCGCTCTGGGCAAAGCATAGACACGGCAGCACCGCTAGCATGAGCGCCAACAGACCAGAGCGGAAAACCAAAGTACGCATCACAGTGAATCGTTGTAAATATAAGCAGTATTGTTACTCCTCTCAAGTTGCGCGTGCAGCTAAGACAGGCGGACCTCGATCACGCTCTCCGGAGTGACCACAAGTACACATAACCTGTGGCCGTCGCGAGATTGGCGGATCGGCTGTCGCTGGCCACCAAGGCAAACCGCCTCACACTGCCGCGTTGCCACCCGGGCATAGGCGCTCTCTCCAGGGTAATCGCTCGACGCTCGGTCAGCCATCGGCGCGCATCACGGCGTAGTTTGATCGCTATGGGATACTAGACGTAGCTTTTGGTGCTCTTGTACGAAAATCTGATTTTATGGAATGACGCATTTCAGCAACTGCGGTAATCGCGTTCGAGCTCATCGTGGCGCGAGTGCACGCCTCGCTGTGGGCCGACCTGGCCAAGCGCGGCGTCGCGGTAGGCGAGCGCGACCTGATGATCGGTGCCACCGCTATCGCGAAGGATTATGCCATCGCTCCCCGCGATGAACGGAGCTTTTCGAAAATGCCAGGCCTTAGGGTGCGGCGCCTGTGATGGAAGTGGCGCGCCCCTCGCCGACCCGCGATGGTCTGCCCGGTGCACCTACCGCCGCCACATTGGGCAAGGGCTTGTGAGTCTCCAGGCGGCCTGTTAATCGCTTGAGCGATGAAGATTGTGATTGGAATGGCGCTGACTCCTTTTCAGCGGGCGCTGCTCGAGCAGGCCGCGCCTGAGGCCCAAATTGTCGCGCTTTCGGGACAAGCCCGCCCCACTCTACGCTTCCCCGAGCAACTTATCTCCGAGCTAGCCGATTGCGATGTGCTCGGATGCTACGCCGTGCCGGCCAACCTGCCCATCCTGGCTCCGCGCCTACGCCTGATCCAGATGATGTTCGCCGGCATCGACGGCGCTGCCAACGATCCAGCTACGATGGCCAGCTCGATTCCATTGACCAACGTCAGCGGAGTACACGGGGCGGTAATTGCCGAGTACATCGTGATGTCGATTCTCGCCTACGCCCATCAGCTCCAGCGCTGTTTACGCGCCCAGGTACGCAAGCAATGGATCGGGGTGCACGAATTCGCCACCTCGGTCGAGCCGGTACGAGGCAAGACCCTGGCAATCCTGGGGTATGGGTCCATCGGCCGCCAGACCGCACGGTTGGCACAAGGGCTGGGAATGGAAGTGTTGGCGCTCAAGCGCGACCCGGAAGAGCATCGCGATTTCGGCTGGAGCCTGCCCGGTTGCGGCGACCCCATGGGCGAGATTCCACGCGCCTGGTTCGGTCCCGAGCAGCGCGCGGAGATCCTGGCGCAAAGCGATTTTGTCGCCCTCACCCTGCCGCTGACTCCCGCCACCCATCATTTTCTGGGGGCGCGGGAATTCGCGGCGATGAAACCCGGCGCCTATGTGGTCAACGTCGGCCGCGGCCCGGTAATCGATCAGGTTGCGTTGATCGAGGCCCTGCGCGGCGGCCGCCTGGGCGGCGCCGGGCTCGACGTGATGGTGCCTGAACCGCTCAATCCCGACAGCCCCCTGTGGGAAATGGAACAGGTGCTGCTCACGCCGCACATGTCGGGCGCGCGCAAAGGCTATATCGACGACGCCTGCCGGATCTTCGCCGACAATCTGCGCCGCCTGCAAAGCGGCCAGCCGCTGGTCAACCTGGTCGATCGCGCGTTGGGGTATTGAAGGCCTTGAAACACCCTGGCAATCCCAGCGCAGCCATCAGCTAAGCGAGCTGGCGCAGCGCGATCTTTTCCTTACCAATAAGCGACTGGTGTTCCTGGGCGAGCCTAACACCATGGTAATTTTATGGCGGCATCTACTGTCGGCTACCGCGGATCTGGCCTCCATCGAGGTCGCCAGCAGCAAACTGGATGCGCCGATCTATCTGACTGTCAGGAATCCGGTCCTGTGGACCGCGCTGATTCGCTGGATCAGCTCGAGCGAGGTGAGCCAGCCCGCCTTGGCGCCTGGCACCGAACTTACCCTCACCCGCGAGGGTAGCGGCGTTGAGCAGCGCGTCTGGCTCTCGGTCAAGGTTCCCGACGAACTAACCAAGTAGCCCTCCGATCGCCTCATAGATGTTCCCCTACGTGCTCACTGCGCAAGGCTGCGCAGATGCTCCAGCAGGCGCTCCTTGAGATTGCCGAAGGGGCCGTTGGACATCACCAGCACCACATCGCCGGACCTGACGTCCTCCTCAATCTTCGCCAGCACGTCATCATTACTGGCGCAGGCCACCGCGCGCGGACCGCGCTGGCTAATGTCCCGCGCCAGGCGGTCGACGGCCAGCCGCTGGTCAGGCGGGATCGGATCGTTCTCCTTGAAATAGACCGGCGCCAGATAAACCCGCGCCGCGCCGTCGAAGGCGCAGGCAAACTCGCCCTGGAACACGCTGCGCCGGCTGGTGTTGGAGCGCGGCTCGAAGGCGGCCAGGATGCGGCGGCCGGAAAAGCGCGCGCCGATCGCGGCCAGGGTGGCCGCGATCGCGCTGGGATGGTGGGCGAAGTCGTCCACCACCGTGATCCCATCGACTTCGCCCACCACCTCCTGCCGGCGCACCACGCCGGCGAAGGAGGCCAGCCCGGCCACGATCTCCTCGCGCTCAAGCCCCATTGTCGCCAGCAGCACATAGACCCCCAGCGCATTGGCGACGTTCATCAGGCCCCAGGTGGGAACGTTCACCCCTTGGGCGACCGCCCGCCCCTCGCACAGCACGTCGAAGCGTGTGCCCGCGGCTTCCGGTGTTATTCCCGCCGCGCGATATTCTCCGGCCTCGAGGCCGTAGGTAATTCGCCTTGCGCGAGTGGCCGCGCTGACTTCCAGCGCGCGGGGCTGGTCGGCGCAGACCACCAGCACCGCCCGCGGCTCCTGCGCCGCGACCATCGCGGCGAAAGCCTCCTTCACCTGGTCGAGATCGCGATAGATGTCCGCATGATCGAATTCCAGCGAGGTCAGGATCGCGCCGGCGGGATGGTAATGGATAAACTTGGGTCGCTTGTCGAAGAAGGCGCTGTCGTATTCGTCCCCCTCGATGACGAAATCCTGCCCCTGTCCCAGCCGATAGTTGGCGGCTAGATTGCGGCTGATACCGCCTACCAGCACGCTGGGGTCGCGCCCGGCCGCGATCAACGCCTGCGCCAGCATCGAGGTCGAGGTGGTCTTACCGTGGGTGCCGCAGACCATCAGCGGACGCCGATGGCGCAGGAAAAAATGCCACAGCGCCTCGGGCATCGAGAGATACGCAAGCCCACTTTGCATCAGCGCCACGGCCTCTGGATTGCTCCGCGTCACCACGTTGCCGACGATCACCAAGTCGGGCGCGGGAACCAGGTTTTGTGCCGCATAGCCCTCGCGGGCACGGATTCCCAACCGTGCCAGCAGCGAACGGGTCGGCTCGTACAGCGCGGCGTCGGAGCCGCTGACCTGGTAACCTTGCTCGAACAGCATCCCGGCCAGCGCCGCCATCGCGGTACCACCGATCCCGATAAGATGAATCCGGCGGGGATGGGGCGGGACGGCACTCAGTCGCACAGCCCCCTGAGCATCAATCGCTGCCATCGAGTACTTCCATTATACGGTCGTGGATCAGGGGGCGAAATTCCCGGATCGCTTCATTGTCGCGCCGCGGATGGACGCGGTTGGTGAGCAGAGTGATCGCGATTTCACGCGCCGGCTCGATCCAGATCGAAGTCCCAGTAAAGCCCAGATGGCCGACGGCGGAGGAGGAGAAATGGCTGCCGGCGCTGGAGCGGCCTACCGTGGGCGTGTCCCAGCCCAGCGCCCAGGTGGAATCGGCAACTACGCGGTTGGGGGTCCAGAATTCCTGAAGTAGCTGGCGCGGAATAAAATCGGAGCGGCCGTGATAACAGGCCAGCAGTTCGGCTACGATTCGATCGACCTCGCGCGCGGGCGCAAACAGACCCGCATGACCGGCTATCCCACCCATGCTGTAAGCGTTCTCATCGTGGACCTCGCCCACCAGTATGCGTTTGCGCACGGGGCAGAGTTCAGTGGCGGCGAACATTTCGCTGACCGGTTCCAGCCGCCGATTGCGTAACAGCGACAGATCAATAAAGTCCGTGGCGCGCAAGCCCAACGGGCGAAAGATCCGGGCACGACAAAAGCGATCCAAGGGGGTGGCGCTGATTTTTTCCACCACTTCGCCCAGCAGCATGAAATTCAAATCTGAGTAATGCGCGCGGCTAGCGGGGGCAAACTCCGGCTTTTCGCGATGGATCTGTTCGTAAACAAATTCCTTGGCACCCGGACTGGCCATGAAGTTGATCCGTCCGGCGCGCTCGATATCCATCACTTGCTGATAAAACGGGCGCCAAGCCGCCAAACCCGAGTAGTGGCCCAGCAGATGGCGGAAAGTAACGTAAACCTTGCCGTACACCCCGAAGTTATGGAAAAAACGCGTCACCCGATCATCCAGTCGCAGCTTGCCGTCGCGCACCAGCATCATGATCGCGATGGTGGTCGCCAGCGGCTTGGTTAGCGAGGAGAGATCGAACACCGTCTCCAGCGCCATTGGACGGCGCTCGGGAACCAACTGGCGCCAGCCGAAATGAGCCTCGAAGAGCCGCTCGCCTCCTCGGCGCACCACCACCACCGCGCCGGGGATTCCGCCGCTATCCACCGCTTGATTGAAGCTTTGTTCGACTCCACTCCAGTCCATCGCAAGCCTCAGCAAACCGCCGCTTCGAGCACGTCGAGGCTGCGCGCATCGGCATCCAAGCGAACCCGCGCGCCGATCGGTAGGGCGTAATTGGCAGTGGCGTGACCAACTTCCAGCCCGGCCAATACGGGGATACCGAGGTCGGCGGTCTGCTCGCGCAAAAACTGGTCGATTCGTCGCTGTTCAGCGGGCTCGCCCCCAGGAGCGCGAAATCCGCCCAAGGCGATTCCCGCCACTGCGCTCAGCACCCCGGCCTGGCGCAATTGCACAAGCATCCGATCGATCCGGTAGCCGCGCTCACCGGTGTCCTCTAGGAGCAGGATGGCGTCACGGAAGTTAGGCGCATACGGCGTGGCCAGCATCGCCACCACGATCGACAGACAGCCGCCTACCAGCGGGCCCTCGGCCACGCCGCCGGCCAGAGCGTGACCTTCCAAGGTAAATTGGCGGCTCTCGCCCGCCATCACGGCAAGCAAGTGGGTCAGCGAATCTTCGTGCAGTCCGGCGGCCGGATCCTTGGCCGCCACCGGCCCGTGTAGGCCGATCAGCGCGGCGCGCGCGAAGAGGGCGTTGAGCACAAAGGTATGATCGGAGAAGCCAACAAAAAGCTTGGGCGTACGCGCGATTTGGGCATAATCCAGCAAGGGTAGCAAACGTCCCGCGCCGTAGCCGCCCCGTGCGGCGATAATTGCCTCGACCTCGGGATCGGCAAACATCAGCGCCAAGTCGCCGGCCCGCTGCGCGTCGGTGCCTGCCAGCACGCCGCTGCGCGCCAACACGTGTGGCGCCAGCTTGACCCGATAACCGCGTGCGCGCAGGAGCTGGACCCCGCGCTCCAGATGGGCGGGGTCAACCGCCGCCGCTGGAGCCGTCACGCCAAGAATGCCGCCGGGCCGCAGGGCGGGCGGTTTGATTGGATTGCGATAGATCACGCTAGGATTTGGAGCGTAGCACGGCGGGAGAAAAATTTAATCCCAGCCGGCGCGCTTTAGGACAGATTGAGCCGAGTTCCGCCCGGTCAGCGGCCGATTGCGTTCAGCCGGGCACAACTTGCTGTGCGCCCTTGCAGCTACCGTGACTTTCCCACTATAGAGAAAGGGCAGCAGCAATTTTAACCGCGCGTGGGTTGGGCAATATGGCGGGCAGCGCAGCCGCGGATATCTCTCTGGTCGCGATCGACGGAGTTCAGACTGAAATCTTCAGCCAGGGCGAGGGCCGCCCGCTCTTGTTCCTCCATCCCGAATGTGGGCTCGAGACCAACGCGCCGGTCCTCGGTTTGCTAGCAAAAAAACACCGCTTGATAGCACCCAGCCATCCCGGCTTCGGCCGTTCCGAAGCCCCGCGCTGGCTGTCTACCGTCGATGACTTGGCCTATTTCTACCTCGACCTGATAACGACGCTCGACCTGCATGACACGGTGATGGTCGGAGTGTCGCTGGGCGGCTGGATCGCGGCCGAAATTGCAATCAAGGACACCTCCCACATCTCCCATCTGGTCCTGGCCGATGCGCTGGGGATCAAGGTGGGCGATCGCGAGACGCGTGATATTGTAGATATTTTCGCCCTGACCGACGCCGAGCTGACCGAGTTGCTGTATTTTGATCCGGCCGCTGCCCGGCGTGACGTCGGCACGATGGCGGAGGCTGAGCTGGTGGCGATGGCGCGAAGTCGCGAGGCTAGTGCGCGCTACGGATGGTCGCCCTACATGCATGACCCCAAGCTCAAGCGCCGGCTGCATCGGATCGATGTCCCAACTTTGGTATGCTGGGGCGAGGCCGACCGGATGGTGACGGCCGATTACGGTCGAGCTTACGCGGCGTCAATTCCGGATAGCCGCTTTGCATTGATCGAGCGTGCTGGCCATTTTCCTCATCTGGAGCAACCGCAAAGCTTTGCCAGCACGATTTTAAACTTCGTCCACGGCTAGGGTCCGCGCTAGTGTTTCGTCTCGCAAATAACTTACCTAGCGAGCCACCAACTTGTCATTCTGAGCGAAGCGCGCGGAAGCTAGCGAAATCGAAGAATCTCGGACAGCTTGGCGAGTCTTGGCGCAGCGAAGTCTGCCGGGCGAGTCAAGCCGGTACCGGTTTTCGCGATCAGAAAGCACTCCACTTCCACAGTTATTTACTAGGCAGCGCACTTAGCAAGGGGCCCACGGCTTAATTGGAGAAGCGGCGATGAGAGTATTTCAGTTTACCGAACAGCCCTACCCACCGGCCTGGAACGAGCACAACGGCTCGCTGCGCGTAATCCTGCCCAACCGCAAGCTAGACCCCAAAATCGCCGCCGACCTGTTCCATCGCTATTACGACGAATGGCAGGTGGCCGACGAGTTGGGCTACGACATTATGGTCAACGAGCATCACAGCACCGCCACCTGCATGTCCTCCACGGTAATCGTGACGCTGGCGGTGCTCTCCCGCATCACCCGCCGCGCCCGCCTGCTGGTGCTGGGCTATCCGATCGGCCATCGCCCCGACCCTTTGCGCGCGGCCGAAGAGCTATCGACTATCGACGTTATCTCGCGTGGACGGCTGGAGATGGGCTTCGTCAAGGGCGTGCCCTATGAAGTACCGGTCTCCAATGCCAATCCAGTATGGCTGATGGAGCGCTTTTGGGAGGCCCACGATTTCATCATCAAGGCGATGACCACCCACGACGGACCATTCAATTGGGAGGGTGAGCATTTCCATTATCGCCACGTCAACATCTGGCCGCGCCCTTATCAGCAGCCTCATCCGCCCGTGTGGAGCACCACCGGCAACGCCGCCCAGGCTCGCGAATTGGCGCGCCTGGGCTATGTGATGGCGACCCTGGGCACCGGCTACGCCACCCGCGGATTGTATGACAGCTATCGCCAGGCCTATCAGGAACATTGGGGCAAACCCGCCGGTCCCGATCGTTTTGGCTACTTGGCGCTGGTCGCGGTGGCCGCCACCGAGGCCGAAGCGCGCCGACGGGGGGAGCAAGTGGCCTCCTATCCTCGCACCTCGGGCATCGTCCATCCGCCCTTTCGCAATCCGCCAGGATTTTTGTCGGTCGACGACAACGTCCGCCTGATGAAAAATGCCGGTCGGCCCCCCTCACGCAGCTTCACCAAGGACGGCCGCACCGTCAGCATGGCTACTGCCAGCGTGCAGGAGTTGATCGATGCCGGCATCATGTTCTGTGGCACCCCCGATCAGGTCTATGCCCAGGTGGTCGATTTTTGCGAGTCCTGCGGCGGGCTGGGAAACCTTCTGATGATGGGGCATGCGGGTTGGATGTCGCACGAAGATACACTCGATAGTCTGACCCTCTTCGCCAAAGAGGTGATGCCGCGGCTGAAGGAGTACCGCCAGCCTGGAACGCAGGCCTCCGCCGCCGCTTAAATCGGAGGCCATCGGCGCAAAAAGCGCGCTTTCCAGACCCGAGATCACGCTTGGACGCATCGAAGGGGTGGCTTATCTACCTCGGTTCCAGCCTGCCGGGTCTCGCATCGCAAATGTTTTTGGCGGGAAGCACGGTCAGTTAGCTTTGATTTCGGCAACGGCCAATTGACTGGCAGCCTTTGGGAGGAACAGTGCAAAAGCTTGTTACAGGCGCATTGGGCGGGCTCTTGCTCGCATTACTACTGGCCTCTCCCTCGGCGAGATCCGCCCTGGCCGACCAGAGCAGCGCAAGCTCCGCAACCGCCAGCGATGTTGCCTCGTCGGCCTCCTCGGCTCCGATCCAATATGGTATCGCGACCAAACGACCGGTCTTCGCGGGCGCTTGCAAGGCCTGCCCGTGGGGCGTTCTGGCATCGGTAATGGCGGCGGCGATGAAGCCGATGGGCTATCGTTTCGTTATCTGCTGGGTTTGCTGGTCCACCTACGGGCCGCGTGAAATGGCGGACCGTACCATTCCGCGGATGCCGGCGGGACCCACGCTCGATCCTGCTTACATCGAGCCACCTCCCCATCTGGTACCTGACATCAGTGCCACAAGCGAGGTCAACCTGCTTGAGGCCTGGAACGGTACGGGCCCATATGCCAAAGACCACAAACCGCGTCACAACTATCGCGTCATCGCGGCCTTGCAGCAGCCTAACTACCTGATCGCCGCCGCGACGAGAAAGTCCGGCATCACCGAACTATCTCAAATCAAGGAACGGCCCGGACCAACCTGGATGGTGACCGAGACCGCGGGACCGGCCGCGGACGCGCTCGCCTACTACGGCATCACCGAGGCCGGGCTGAAGGCCAAGGGGGGCGGTTTCATCGATCCCTTCGCGCCACGCGAAATACGGGCCCGCGCCGACGTCTTCATGGGCGGCGGGCTGCTGGTCAACACCCCTGAGCAACGGATGTGGTACGAAGTAAGCCAGCTCCATAATCTGGTTTATTTGCAATTCGACCAGCGGCTGCTGGCCCGGATGGCAAAGCGGCCGGGCTATGTGCGGGCCTCGATTCCGCTGGCCTTGCTGCGCGGGGTCGATCGGCCAATCCCGACCGTGATGCGCTCGGTGCATTACATCTACGTCCGAGACGACGCGCCCGATTCTTTCGCCTATGACGCCGCCAAAGCCCTGGACCAGCATCAGGATTTGCTGCGCCTGTATGGCGACCCCTGGTATTACGATCCCAAGCTGGTGGCCTACAGCCCTGTGATTCCGCTCCATCCTGGAGCGCTAAAGTATTATCGCCAACGCGGCTACATCCATTAGCCGCCTATGTATTGCTTAGGGAAACAATGCCGGCAGCCTTCGTCGAAACGCCGCGCCTGCATCATTTCTATATTCTACAATCGTTCAGCTATGTGATTAGTCTGAATCTGAGAGATAGCGTCACTTACCCGACGTCCGCGGTGACGAAACGCTGGCCGCATCCAGGCCCAAGTGCTTGCGCGTGAGTTTAGCCAGTGCACGAGCGGCCGGATCGGGGCTTACTTCGAGTCGTAAGACCGTGCCGATTCGATCCTCCACCGGCCGATTCTGACCCATCTTGAACTTGCCCTCTATTGTGTCGATTTCGATCGCAAAGCCAACGATTTCCTTGAGCATCATCGCCTTGAAATCCGCCGGCAGTCTATTCGGCCATGGCTGCGGCATCCCTGCTTCATAATAGCCGACCAAGCGGTCGACCAGCGCGGAGAGCTGTTCGGGGTCATGGATCGGACGGGGAATTCCACGGACGTGCACGGTCGCATAGTTCCAGGTCGGAACCGCGGGCGAAGTCGCGTACCAGCTCGGCGAGACGTAGGCATGCGGTCCATCGAACATCACCAGACCTTGGCGCTCGCCGTCGAAGGAGCGCCATTGCGGATTGGCGCGCGCGAGGTGGCCGAGCAGTGTCCCGTGCCGGCCGCATGTGCGATCCAGGATCATGGGAAGACGAGTCGCAAGCGGTTGTTCGCCAACCACCGTGACGAGTGTTCCAAAACTGTAGGCCGCGATGAATTCGTACAGCGTCGAGCTGTCCGTCACCTCGAAGGCCTTAGGTATGTACATCCGTGCCTCCGCGAGCTGATAGCCCGATCAAATGCCACTGACTGACGCCTCGAACGCAAGCGAATCCTTCAGGAGCGACCTGGGGACAACCCGAAATTGCGAATTGCGTCTTCCAGTTCCTTGGTCTGGTCCATCGAGCTGGAGCAGGAAGTTCCGGCGCAGACTCTGGCACTGACCGTACCACGGTCGTGGGGGCCGGTGGCGCCATCCATCGGCATCAAGATTTTGCCAGGACGATAGACCGCTTCGGCTGCCGCCAGCATGCTTTGCGTGCGCGGGTCGGCCGGTCCCCCCGCGACCTGAACCAGGGCGTCGCCATGGCCACGCTCGGCCAAGGCGCGCCCGACCGTAGCCAACATCATGCCGGCGCGAGCGCTGATGGGCACGTCGCCCAGCAAGCGCGTGCCGAGGGCGACGGCCTGCTGATCGCGCGACAGCACGCCGAGCACTACCAGATCGCGTGCCAACACCCCTTGCAATGAAGGCGTTTCGCCGTCGTAATAAGCCGCGCTTCCACCTCGCCAATCACCCAAAACCGCCGCTTGACTTTCAGGTTCATGATTGACGACCAAGCCGTTAGAAACGAAATTGCGCGCGATCACCTGCGCCAGCTCGCGGGCTTGGCTCAAATAGCGCGGCTGGCCCGAATCCTGGTAGCCATCCAAAAGCGCATCGAGCAGATAAATTTGATCGGCACCCAGTCCCTGCACCGCGCTCGGCTGGTCAATCACGTGACCATAGCTGCCGTCGGCCAGGCGCGCGTGGGTGGTGAGATAATCCAGGTTGGCCAAAGCGATCTCACGCAAGCGGGGCAGCTTGAAGGTCTCGGCAGCGGCCAGAAAAGCGCCATCCATCAGGGCGTTGCGGTCGGTGAGCAAAGCCGGATCGACTTGGGGTGCCGGTCGGCGGCCACGTGCGGCGAGCAATTGGTCCTTGGCTTGGCGCAATAACCCGCGCGCCTCCTCCAAGCTGAGGTTCAGCTTCTGAGCCACTTGGCTCAGAGCCAGCGGACGATGGAGCACCAAGCCGCCGTCGGCGGCCTGGGCCGGCTGAAATTCCACCCCCAGCGCCAGCGCTGCGACACGATATTGCGCGGGAGAAAGCAGTTTGCGAATTTCCTCCACCTTCCAGGTGTAATAGGCGCCGTCATCGTCCGGCCAGGCGTCGGCGTCCTGGGCGCCATAAAACAGTTTTCGGCTTGGGTCATAAAGCGTGTTAAGAACGTAATCGAGCGTGCCGCGAGCTATCCGCGCGTAAAGCGCGCGCGGATCACGCTCATAGGCGTGGGCGTAAACCTTCACGGCCAGGGCTTGATCGTAGGCCATCTTCTCGAAATGGGGCACCAGCCAAGCCTGGTCAATGGAATAGCGGAAAAAGCCGCCGCCCAACTGATCGTAAACTCCCCCGCGCGCCATCCGCTCCAGGCTGACGGAGGCCATCTGAGCGAAATCCTGCCGGCCCCAGAAGCCCTCGGCCAGAGCCAGTTCCAGGGCGGGGAACTCGTAAAACTTGGGCCCGCCGCCAAAGCTGAAACCGCCGTTGGAACGATCGTAAGCATTCGCGATGCCGCTTAAAATTTCCGCCACCGGGGCGGTGCCATTGTCCTTGCCCTTGAGCGGCACGTCCTTGCCAATCCTTTGCTTGAGGGCACTGGCGGCGTTGTCCAGCTTGGCGCGCTGAGTTTTATACTGCGCGGCGATCTGCTTGAGCACCGCCGCCATCGTCGGCCCCTCGCCCGAACCCAATCCATGCTCATGCTCGGGTAAGTAGCCGTAAGCCGCGAAAAGCGAGCCATCGGGCAGAGTAAAGCAGGTCAGTGGCCATCCGCCCGCGCCAGCGAAGTCAGCGGCCGCATGCTGGTAGTAGCTGTCAATATCGGGGCGCAGATCGCGATCGACCCGAATCGGCACGAACTCCTGGTTGATCACGGCCGCCACCGCAGGATCGGAATAAGTCTTGGAATCCATCACCCGGCACCAATGGCACCAAGTCGCGCCAATATCGAGCAGCACCGGCCGATCCAGCTTGCGTGCCAGCGCGAAACTTTGGTCGTCAAAGGGCTGCCAGCGCACGGCCGCGCTCGCGCTTTGGCGAAGGTAGAGGCTGGGAGAATTGGCCAGCGAACCCAGCGGCAGCGGATTGGAAGTTCGCACGGCGGCCGGGGCGGGATGCGCCGAAGCGACACTTGCGGGCGATAACTTGGGCGGGTCGGCAAAAACCCTCGCCCCGCCCACCACACCGAGTAACAGGAGGGTTAACAGCCATGAGTGGTGGCGCGGCGCCTGGTGAGAGTCTCGGAGCATTGCGGAATCCTATCCTAGCAAATCGCCTTGAATCGCGCCCACCTCCCCTGTTCCTATACGGGACGAGGACGACGGGGCGGTTTTGATGCGCCCGCGACAATCACCTATATTACCTGCAAGTGCGCCGGCCGCACGGAGCGATCTTATCCGCTCATGCCTCAACCATCAAAAAGCTATCGCCCAAAAAGCAATCACCCTGCTGCCCAGCGCCCAAACAAGCGAACCGGGGCAAGGCGACATCAGCTAGCGGCGGCCATGGTGGTGGTCATGTTCGCGGTCGGCTTCGCGATGGTCTTTCGTTTCCACCCCGCCCGCGTTGTCTATTTTCCACCTGCGCCCGCTAATGCCCCGCCTGGCGCTCCGGGCAGCGCCCCGCATTTGGCGCCGGGCCCCGCTCCGGAATCCGCACCCCCTCTGGCCGCGGCGCCAGCAGCGGCTAGCGGGATGAGCGCGGCGGAAGAGCGCATCCTGGCCGACGTCAATCAGGCCCGCGCCAACTACGGCTTAAACCCCCTGGTTCCAATGGCGGCCTTGACGGCGGTAGCGCGCGCGCACAGTCGCGACATGGCGACGCACGACTACTTCGCCCACGATAGTCCCGGCCACGGTAGCGCCGAACAGCGCATCGCGGCTGCGGGAATCCACTATCTGATGATGGGGGAAAACATCTACACCGAGACCTATCCCAACTCCGAGGGGCTGGCTCAGCGCGCGGTGCAGGGATGGCTGCACAGCCCACCCCATCGCAAAAACATGCTTTCTCCCAGCTTCAACCGCACCGGAATCGGAATCGCCCGCACCCCTGGCGGCACCAGCTACGTCACCCAGGACTTCGTCGAGCAATAATATGGAGCTGGCGCATTTACTCGATTTGGCCGGCGCGCATGCTAGCGCACGCGCACTGCAGGTAGCGCTCAAGCTGGGCCTGTTCGAAGCCCTGGCCGATGGCCCGATAGAAGCGGCTGAGCTGGCCCGACGACTGGGCGCGGTAGCGCGCGAAACCGAGCTTTTGGCCAACGCTTTGGTAGCGCTGGGAGTCTTGAACAAGTCGGCCGGCCATTTCGCCCTCAGCCCCGCCGCGCGCCGCTTTCTGCTCCGTTCCTCGCCTCGTTATGCCGGGGGCATGATTGAGTTCGACGAATTCATCTTTCCGCTCTTCACTCGCTTGGAAGAATGCGTACGCCAGGGCGCCCCGGCGCGCCGCCCGGACATGTTCCAAAACGACCCAGAGGAAACCCGCCGCTTTATTCTGGCAATGGATTCCCTGGTGCGGGCGCGCGGCGACGCCGAATACCTGGCCGAACACCTGGAGCTGGCCGGCGTCAATACCATAGCCGACATCGGCGGCGGCCCCGCCACCTACATGCTGGCGCTGCTCGCGCGCTACCCGGCCTTGCGCGCCGCCATCCTGGACCTGCCCGCCAGCCTGCAAGTGGCCCGCCAATTACTGACCGTGCAGCCCGCCGAGGTACGCCAGCGACTTGAACTGGTGGAATTCGATTACCGCCGCGACGAATTGCCAGCAGCGGTGGACGCCATCTTTTTATCCAACATCGTGCATGGCGAGGATGAGGCGGTTAATCGCGCCCTGATGGCGCGCTGCTTTCGCGGCTTGGCGCCGGGTGGGCGAGTGATTATCAAGGACCACGTCATGAGCGAGGATCTGCTGGAGCCAGCCGCAGGCGCGCTGTTCTCGCTCTACCTGATGCTGGCAACGCGGGGACGCGATTATAGCTTCAAGGAAATCGAGGCTTGGGTGCGCCAGGCTGGTTTTGGCAAGTTGGAATGGCGACGATTGCCTGCGCCACCCTTCAACTCTTCATTGATTCTGGCATGGAAGGACGGCAACCGTATGCCGGTAGCCAATTGAGCAACGGAAGCAGATTTTGAAGATAACATTTTTAGTGGAGTGGTCGTGTGCCACCGCTCGCATGGCGCTTTACCTGGCCTTACTCCTGCCGCTTGGGGGATGTGCCGCCGGTAGCATTGTTTCCGCCGCCGCCGGCATGGGAGTGCAAACCGTGGTAGCGGGCGGTGTGGTGGGCGCCACCGCGATCGAAGGCGAGGACAAGGTAACGGAGGATCCTGAGGATCAGGCGGCTCGCTGCGATCAATTAGCCAGCGCCCCGCCCCTGGTGCTGGCTCTGCAAGGCGCCGAACTGACGCCATGGGCGCTGTCGCAATCCGGTTCGCGCGGCGAGTGGATGCCGGTGGTAAATGGCAGCGCGATCGGGCTGAATGCTTTGACCTTCAGTCCTCCCCTATCCGACCCGGTCGACCCCGAAAAGCGCATGTTTTTGGTTTACGCTCCGGTCCAGGCCGATACCATCGCCGACAATAACCTGATGACCAGCCTGGTGGGATCGTTTGAACCCGCGGCCGGCACCTTTAGTCTGTACAATCGCTCCTATCGCTATGCCTTGGTCAAAAAACTGCCGTGCTTCCCCAACGCTCGCTAACCTGAATGCGCGAGGGCACCGCCGGCGTATGGTGACGTTGGCCGCGGTGATCGCGGCCGGAGCCGCCGCCGCGATAATCACCAATGCGCGGATGGCAGCGTCGGCTTTTCAAATCAGCCCGCAGCTACGCCAGATGCCGCCCGTATCTTGGCCCGATGACGCCTTAACTATCGCTTGGCTGGGTCACGCCACGCTGTTGATGAATTACCTGGGCGTGCACACTATCAGCGATCCAACGTTTTACCGCCATGTCGGCTTGGCGGTGGATGATCTTTTTACCCTGGGTCCCAAGCGCCAAACCCCCGCGCCGCTGGCACCCAACCAGATCGGTCCCGTGGACTTGATTCTAATCACCCATGCCCACATGGACCATCTCGATCTGCCTTCGCTGCGCGCGCTACCCAAAAGCGCGGTGGTGATCTCATGCCCGGGCTGCGCCAGTCTGATCGCGCCGCTGGGCTTCAGCGACGTGCGGCCACTGCGCTGGGGCCAGCACACGCAGGTGCGCGGGCTGACCATCACTGCGATAGGCGCGCGCCATTGGGGGCGTCGATGGCCGTGGGGTGAGGACCTCGGCTACAACAGCTATCTGTTGGACAAGGGCGGAGTACGGATGCTGCTGGCGTGCGACTCGGCAATTACCGATCTATTCGCGGCACTGCACGCCCAGCCGCCCCTGGTCGCGGCCTTTTCTATCGGCGCTTATAACCCTTGGATCAAACATCACGCCAACCCCGAGCAGGTCTGGCGAATGTTCAAGGACAGCGGCGCGCGCTACTTGATACCTATTCATTGGGGCACTTTCCGACTCTCCCAAGAACCGATGCAAGAGCCCATCGAGCGGCTGGAGCGCGCGGCGGGTGCCGACGCCAGCCAGATCGTCATCCGGCAGGTAGGCGGTTTATTTCAAGTCGGTGCCGCCCAGGCATCTCCAGCACCGCTCGCATCGTCCCATTAGCCTGCTGCTCATTAGCTAGCTTTCGCTCTCCTCGCCGCTTTGCCCTCCTGGACAAGCCATCGTTACGCGAGGGGGCTCGTCGCCATTGAGTTCGACGCCAAGTGCACGCGTGCCCGACCAAACGCGAATGCCGGCTCACGCGGCCTTGGGGTGACGAGCACCAATTTATCCTGATGGAAGAATTCGTAATGGTCGGCACTCTCGTTGACGCTGGCCATCAGTCCCACATCGCGCCACTTCACGTGGTGCAAACGCCGCTCACGGCCAGTTGTACTACGAGCAGCAGCGGGGTTCTTGTCTTCATGTTTCTCCGCCGGTCGTAGCGACGGGAAACAGATTTCCACAGCTTTTCAGGGTGGCCCCGGCGTCCTCATCGGAGGTAGGAGCGCGCTAGGTACTGGAGGTTCTGTGCGCTGGAACTCAAGGGCGCGTTGGATAGTTTGGGCGCACTGGGCGTCGGGCGCCCCTACGGGCGTACGTGCGCGAAGGGAGGCTTCTATTGCGCGGGCGCATTTTGGATCAGCGGTTCCCACACCGACCCCCCTTATTCCGATGGGAAAGTTAAAAGCCCGCACATTGGGCACCACCCGCGGGTGAAGCACGGTGGCCTTCTGCCCCAAAACCGTGCTTGGAGTAGAAATTTGCGCCAACGCAGGCATGGAACCGAAGAACGCTAAAAAGAGCGCCGTGGCAATTGCCATACGGGTTGCGCTTCGCATGCATTCACAACCCTCCCAGTTGTTCGCCCTCATCGCGAACATCCAACCAGAGCGGCGGGCGTCTTTGGGTGGCTTGCACGCAGAGTCGGCGCGTTCAGACTGTATTGACCGTCTCCTTTGTGGCAAGGCCAAATACAGATGGCAAGAGCTAACGTCGGGCGACTGTGGAATTCTTTAGGGATGATTGCAAGGGTCTGCCGCCACTTATTTGAGAAAGCATTTACTGACGGCTTTTGAAACCTGAAGGCACTGCTTGCGGTTGAAACGACGAAATACCTTGTCGCCGCGTCTGCTTGATGGGTACGGCCCTAGCTAACCCAGGCTAGCCGCCTGAGGGGCGTAGCCCTAGCATCCCGAAAGTTGTTCTGCGCCAGCGGTTCTTTGTCCGTTCCCGCTCCGCTTCCAGCGCCATCAGCAACCGGATCGCCGCGGGCGGAGCGGTCTTTGGCCGACCGCGAGGTTGCGAGCGGAAATCGGGCCACGAATCGGCGGCTTCCCCGACCGGGTAATGGTGCCTGATTGCGCGAAGGGCGGAGCTTGCGGAGCCGAGGCAGGTCTGACGAAGAGGGAGACTTTCCTTATTGACTGGTTCGGAATTGCAGCTTCGGTTGGCATTAAGGAGCAAAGTTTTGCTAGCTTTTGGTCGCTGATGATCGGACCGCTGAGCAACGCGAGCGCCGTCACACCGTCCATCTTCTGGGGAATGTTGGCTCTGACGCTCCTGGCGTTGTCGGTCGCGGCTTGCGGATCGGGCGGCGGCTCGCCAAGTATCCCACCCGCGGTCACCGCTACTGTTCCCGATTCTCAAGTCCATTCTCAAGGCATGGCTGCCGTCGTTGGCCGGCCGGGACGCGTGCAGCCAAACACCGACGTGCTGGCTAGCACGACCAATCCGCCGGCCGCTTCCTGGCCACTCGTGCGGTTTTACGGCGAGGACGGCTCGACAAGCGGTGCCGATGGCAGCTTCAGTCTCGAGGTCTGCGCGCAGGTCGGCGCCGTGATTTACGTGTTCGTGTCACCGGTCGCGGGCGGCAGGTTTGCTCCGAATTGGGTTCTGAGCGCGCAGGTAACCGTGCCGTAGGGATTCGGCCCATGATAGGAAAAAGTTGGGAGATTGCCGGGGAACCTCCCAATCCCGCATGGCTGAAGGAAGTGCAGCATGACACTGGCGCTTTGCTCTGGCGGGTCGGTCAAGGCTTTTTCGTCGGCGCCATCGTGATCGTGGCCGCCGACGGGGCTGTGCTGCGTCTGTTGGGTCGCCATCTCTGGCCCAATCCGTTCGCGATCACCGCGCTCGCGATCGCTTTTGTCCTGCTCCTCTCGCAACGGCTGTGGACCGGTTGGTGGGCGCCGGCGCCTGGACCCTGGTCATGCGTCGCGGCTTCGACCTGGAGCTCGATCGCGGTCTTCACGGCTTTTTGGGCGCTCTATAGCGTCACGGGCAGCAGCCAAAGCCTGGATGCGACCGGCTTCAACGAGCCGGTTCGGCAAGCGTACGCTTTTATCCACGGCCGGGCTTGGGTGGAACCGGTACCGGCCTTCATGGAGCACGTGACCTTTCACGGGCGAACCCTGTTGGTGCATCCCCCGCTGGCGGCTTTTCTGCTGGTGCCACTGGTCGCAGTTTGGGGGATGGCGGTCAATCAGACGGCGGTGTCGGTATTTATGGGCGCGGTGGAAATCGCGCTGGCCTGGCGGCTGCTCGGGCTCCTCCATCTCAGGCTGTCGCCACGCATCTGGCTTACCCTGTTTTTCGGCCTAGGCACCACCCTGTGGTTCGAGGCGACGATTGGGAATAGCTGGGATTTCGTCATCGTATGCTCGGTGCTGATGACGCTGCTGGCGCTCAACGAGTTGTTCGGTTCCGCGCGCCCGTGGTTGATGGGTCTGTTGACCGGAATGGCGGCGCTGGCCCGCAACGACCAGTTTCTCACCTGGCCGATTTATGCCGCGATCCTTTGCCTGCGCGGACGGCCCCTGAGGGAGCTGTGGAAGCTGCTGCCCGGATGGGGTATGGCGCTGGCAGTTTACGGATGGTTCAACTACATGCGCTACCGCACCTTGGTTGACCTTACCTTCAGGCTGTACTATCCGCACGATCCGGCCCATCTTTCGGCAACGCACGGGCCCTTTTCGATTCATTACCTCCCCAACAACCTGTACACCCTGCTGTTCATGGGACCTACCTTCAGCGGGCGCTTTCCCTGGATTCGTCCGACCTCCATGGGCCAGGGCTTACCGCTTACCAGTCCGGCCTTCGTGCTTGCGCTGCGTTCGAGCTTCAAGCAGAAGATCATGCCGCTGCTGCTGCTGGCGGCGCTTGCCGGCAGTCTTCCCAGCCTCACCGTGTACGCCAGCGGCTACGTGCAGTTTGGAGCGCGTTATTATGTGCAGGTCTACCCGTTTCTGCTGGTAATGATGGCGATGGGAATGAAGCGACGCACCGATCAGCTCAGCAAAATTCTGATCGTCACTTCCATCCTGTTGGTCGCTTTCGGCCTCTGGCAGGTACGCGCTATGGGCTTTGGCTAAAGCTGGCTCAATAGCGCACCCGGGGAAGATTCAGACAGTACTGCCCGATCATCCCTGGCCTCGGCGCCGCGATACTAAATGCTTCTCCATCAGTTGACCGGCATCGCCTGCTTAGAATAACCAGTATCGTCTCCGGTATCGACGCGGCGCAAAAGGGCATGCTTTGAAGACCGCCCGCAGCTCTCCCGTGACGCGATTGGCCAGGTAAGTGCCTCGTCCGGATAGCTCAGCCTGCAGCTCCGCGGCCTGATCTTGAGTTATCGCCGCCACGCGTTGCGGAAGCAATCGCGCCGGCAAGCAGCGCTCTTGGAAACCTCAACTCTTGGGCCAAAATCGCCGTTGCGCATGCGGCGATTGCGGCATCCAGGGCCGGCCTCTGCGCGGGCGGCGCAGATCGATGTGCTCCCCGGTCCACACTCGCGCCTCTACCTGCAGCGACGCGTTTGGAGCGACGATTCGCAACAAGAAATCGATGTTTCGGAGAGTATTTGCGCGCAGAGAGCGAACAGCAGGTTGAGAACGCCGTCTGGAAAGCGAGCAGCTAAGCGATGGGTTCTAACCGCCCACTATTCGATGCGGGCGGAAAGGAGAAGGCGAGCGATGTCTTTGAATCGAGCGACAATCATTGGACATCTCGGCGCGGACTCCGAACTGCGGAATCTGCCGAGCGGGCAGCCGGTCGTGAACTTCACGGTCACAACCGACGAAACGTTCCTCGACAAGCAGGGGCAGAAGCAGGAGCGGTCGAGTGGCATCATGTTGTGGCTTTCGCGAGGCTCGCCGAGACCTGCAAGGAATACCTGAAGAAGGGACGCCAGGTATACGTCGAAGGCCGCTTGCGCACGCGCGAGTACGAGGCGAA
>Ga0070737_10002038_pt1 | contig 25670 bp, 26 predicted proteins | sample Coa_R1_10_FD_66438 | JGI IMG/M metagenome (GOLD analysis project Ga0070737, IMG submission 66438) | Surface soil microbial communities from Centralia Pennsylvania, which are recovering from an underground coalmine fire - Coalmine... | ecosystem: Environmental > Terrestrial > Soil > Unclassified... | reverse complement strand
CTTGCGCTTTTGCGCAAACGCGCGCGGGCCTTCGACGACGTCGTGCGAATGCAACAACTTGTAGAGTCCCGGGAATTTCTCGTCCACCGCCCGCTCCAGCGGCATGTCCAGCCCTTTGAGTGCCGCCTCCTTGGTGGCCTGAACCGCAATTGGCGAGCATTCCATGATTTCCGCCGCCCAGCGCTCGACGGCGGGGAACAATTCCTTGAGCGGGACTACCTCGTTGACGATTCCCAACTGATGCGCCTGTTGTGCCGTGATGTGGCGTCCGGTCAGCATCAGCCCCATCGCGATCTTCAGCGGCATCTGACGCGGCAGGCGATGCACGCCGCCGCCCATCGCCATCAGCCCCACCCGCGGCTCGGGCAGCCCGAAGCGGGCGTGCTCAGCAGCGATGATGATGTCGCAGGCCAGCGCAATCTCGAAGCCACCGCCCAGCGCGAAGCCGTTGACCGCCGCGATCAGCGGCTTGTTGATGTCAAAGCGCGCCACAAAGCCCCCAAACCCGCCGCGCGGCTTGCCGCTCTTGATTGAATGTTCCGCCGTGTACTTCAGATCATTGCCGGCCGAAAAGGCCTTCTCCCCCGCGCCCGTCACCACGCCTATCCAGACCTGGTTGTCGGCAGCAAAATCGTCCAGCACCTGCCCCATCTCCTCAGCCGTCGGCGGATGGATGGAATTCATCACTTCAGGCCGGTTAATGGTAATCCAGGCAAGATGGCCGCGCTTTTCATAGTTGAGGAATTTCAGATCCATCGGCTTTGTCAAAACCTCCCTGGCGCCGCGCCCGTTATTCATCGAGCAAGTCGAAAAAGGCATCCACGCTGCGCATCAACTGGCTGCGGATTTGCGCGTGCGTGCCTTCGATGACATGCATGGTTATACGCGAGCTGGCGCCGTCGGCAAGCCGCGCCTGGGCGTCTTCGAGCGCCTTGACCGCTCCCGCCTCGAACATCCTCATGCCGTAGACCAGCGTCGCCTTGCGGCCTGCGCCCTTGACCAGCTTGAGCCTGCGCGCCATCGATGCGCTCTCCTTGCTTGGGTGTCGGCCGGACTATAACACAGCGCCATGGGCCGGTCGCTTGGGCCGGCACGTTGACAAGGCGGCGGATTCACGATGACAATCAACGCCGTGAAAACCCAGTTGCGCCTGTTGGTCTGTCTGCTGGCGGGTCTGGCCGCCGCCTGCGGCGCTGCCTATCAGGCTTCGACCCAAATCCGCTCCCATCGGATGCTGGAATCGCTCAAAGCGGGCCAGACGATGCCCGAAATCCGCCAGGAGTACGGCCAGCCCGACATCATCACCGACCAGGACCAGAATACCGAGATATGGAGCTACGCCAGCCGCCCCAATTCCAATGATATCGCTGCGACCCTGCTCTACACCGCGGCCAAAGAGGGCGATTCCGGCGAGTTCCTCGATCTGCGTTTCGTCGACGGCAAACTGGTGTCCTGGAGCAAGCAGCAGCACACCATGCCCTCCAAGCGCCACAGTTTCGGCATCGGCTTCGGGGCTCCCAATCCCCATGACGCAACTCACTTTTGATGTTCAAAGACCGGCACTGACAGTCTCAAACGGATTGAGGTCGGATTTTTGTGAGATTTTCGCTTGAACTGGCCGCCGGGGCTTGCGTTACACTACCGTTATACCGAAACTTAGAGCCAGGCGGTGCAGGCGCTTGGCCTGTGGTCGAGTTTGAAATGAAAGAGCAACCAAAGTTTTAAAGCGGGCTGCGGTGGCGACTGCACACAAGAGTTTCGAAAGCATCTTGCTCGATCGCTCCTGGGTTTCCGCACAGGACTTGGAACGGGCGCGCCAGCGCAAAAAGCCCGGGCAGGAACTGGCTGCGGCCCTGGTCGAGATGGGCGCGCTGGAACCGCAGCGCTTGGCACGGGCACTGGCCCAGCAGTATCGCCTGCCGTTTCAAGCCCACATCGACGAGCATACGCTTGATAGCAGTCTGATCCTGAAAGTTCCGATCAATTACGCGAAAAAGAACAACCTGTTGCCCTTGGGCAGCGACGGCAACGGCATTACCGTCGCGATTGCCGACCCGGCCAACTTCGAACCGCTCGACGACCTGCGGCTGCTCTTCGGCAAACCCATCCAGCCAGTGGTGGCCCCGCTGGAGGTAATCAACGAGGCCATCAATCGCGCCTACGACCAGGCCACCAGCACGCCCCACGACCTGATGATCGATCTGGGCGAAGAACGGCTGGATGTGGTGGCCAGCGAACTGGCCCAGGAACCCAAGGACCTGCTGGAGTCCGACGACGCCGCCCCGATTATCAAGCTGGTCAATGGTCTGCTGTCGCAGGCGGTCAAGGACCGCGCCAGCGACATCCATATCGAGCCGTTCGAGAGCGACCTGGTAGTGCGCTTCCGGGTTGACGGCATGCTGTACGACGTCATCAACCCGCCCAAGTTCGTGCAATCCGCCATAACCTCGCGCATCAAGGTGATGTCGGGCCTCAACATCGCTGAAAAGCGCCTGCCCCAGGACGGGCGCATCCGGCTCAAGATTGCCGGCCGCGACATCGACGTGCGCGTATCGATTATCCCAACCGCGTTCGGCGAGCGCATCGTGCTGCGCCTGCTCGACCAGGCCCAAAACCTCGTCGAGCTGGAACTGGACCGGCTGGGATTTGGCGGCGAGAACCTGCGCCGGATTAACCGCCTCATCCGCCAAAGCCACGGCATTATCCTGGTCACCGGTCCGACCGGATCGGGCAAAACCACCACGCTTTACGCCTGCCTCAAGCAGATCAATTCACCGGAAAAGAACATCATCACCATCGAAGATCCGATCGAGTATCAGCTCCACGGCATCGGCCAGATGCAGGTCAATCCCAAGATCGACCTGACCTTCGCCAACGGGCTGCGCTCGATTTTGCGCCAGGACCCCAACGTTATCATGGTCGGCGAAATCCGCGACTCCGAGACCGCCGAAATCGCCATCCACGCCGCCCTGACCGGTCACCTGGTCTTCTCCACCCTGCATACCAACGACTCCTTTGGCGCGGTGACCCGGCTGGTCGATATGGGCATCGAGCCGTTTCTGGTCTCCTCCTCGATTCTGGCCGTCATTGCCCAGCGCCTGGTGCGCCTGCTGTGCAAGAACTGCCGCCAGCCCTACACGCCGACGGCCGAGGAACTGGCGCGCATCGGATGCAAACTGTCCGACGTGCCGGGCGAGATTTACCGCGCCGCCCCCAACGGCTGCAAGGCTTGTCGCGGCACCGGGTACCGCGGCCGGACCTCGATCCACGAACTGATGATGGTTGACGACGAGGTGCGCTCGCTGGTGATGAAGAACGCTGATGCCGCCACCATCCGCCGCGCTTGCACATCACGCGGGATGCCTCTGCTGCGCCAGGACGGCGCCGATCGCATTATCGCCGGGCTTACCACCATCGAAGAACTGCTGACCGTAACCCAGGAAGAGATTGATTAAGCGCTCCGCAAGCCAGGCAGTCGATGCCGGCCCGACTGCAACTTGCTCCTTCTTCCGATTCAACAGCCAGTTGCTTTGCGGCCGGTTTGGTCATCGCTTTCGGCCGGTTTTGAGAGGTCGCAACCATGCCGGTTTACGGATATCGCGGGCTGGCTGCTGACGGCCGCTCCGTCAGCGGCGTAATCGACGCCGACAGCGCGCGCAGCGCGCGTGGCAAGCTGCGCGGCCTGGGCATCTTCCCCACCGACGTCAATGAGGAGGTCGCCGCCGTCGAGCGTCGCTCCCTGACTGATCGCTTGCCGATCCTGCGCCGCAAGATGCCCGCCGGAGAGTTGGCTATGCTCACCCGCCAACTCGGCTCGCTGTTGGGCGGCGGCGTGCCGCTGCTCGATGCGCTCACGCTACTGACCGATCAGGCCACCAAACCGGCGGTCAAGAAGATGCTCTCCCAGGTGCGCGAGCGCGTGCGCGAAGGCGTTTCGCTGGCCGACGCACTGCGCGCCCATCCTGAATCTTTCTCCGACCTGTACGTCCACATGGTACGGGCCGGGGAGCAGGCCGGCGCGCTGGAAACGGTGCTTGAAAGATTAGCCGACTATAGCGAGGCTCAGGCGGAATTAGTACGCAAGGTGCGCGGCGCCCTGACCTATCCCGCCATCATGATGCTGGTCGGCACCGCTATTATGGGCTTTCTGGTGACCTATGTCATCCCACAGGTCGCCACAATCTTTTCGCAGACCAACCAGGCGTTGCCGATAACCACCCAGATACTGGTGGGTTTCGCCGACTTTCTGACCGCATACTGGTGGCTGATTTTACTCGGCATCCTCGGCCTGATCGCCGGTTTCTCCTACTGGCTAAGCACCGCCCGCGGCCGATACGTCTACGACACCTGGCTGCTCAAGATGCCCTATATCGGTCCTACGATTACCAAAATCGTCAGCGCCCGTTTCGCGCGTACGTTCGCCACGCTGCTGGCCAGCGGCGTGCAGGTCCTGGCCGCGCTGGACGCGGTCAAGCTGGTCGTGACCAACAAGCGCCTCGCCGAGGCTATCCAGGAAAGCCGCGACAGCGTCCGCGAGGGCAGCGGTATCGGTGCCACCCTGGCCCGCTCCAGGTTGTTTCCCCCGATGTTGATCGAGATGATTCGCGTCGGTGAACGCTCGGGTGAGCTGGAGCCGATGCTGGAGAAGGCCGCGTTGGCTTATGAGCGGGAGGTGGCGGCTTCGCTGGCCCAGATGACCACGATGCTGGAGCCGGTGATGACCTTATTGATGGCCGGTATGATAGTATTCATGATACTGGCGGTGCTGATGCCAATCTTTCAGCTCAACCAACTAATGCAATAAATGAGCAGTGCCATGAGTTCCCGCCGTCAACAGCAAGCAGGATTCACCCTGATCGAAATCATGGTGGTCATCCTGATTCTCGGTCTTCTCGCCACCCTGGTCGTGCAAAGCCTGCGCGGCGCCACCGACAAGGCCAAGCGGACCAAGGCGATGGCCGACATCGCTGAACTCAAAACGGCGCTGGACCGCTATTACATCGACAACGGTTCCTATCCCAGCAGCGACCAGGGACTTCAGGCATTGGTCTCGCCACCCGGCGGGCAAGGCGGCGACCCTGAGGGCTACATCAAACGCGTCCCCAACGACCCGTGGAATCATCCCTATGTCTATCAAAGTGATGGCAATACCTACACGCTGAAGTCGCTGGGAGCCGACGGCGCCGAAGGCGGCACGGGCAAGAATGCCGATATCGACGCCTCGCAGTTCTAGCAGAGCGTCGAATGAATTGTGGGAAGTTCCCGGAAATGGCCGGCCTCAACACCCTGTATAAAACTGGCTGCCGCCCTTGATCTTCTCTCCCTCTGGGAGTCTCTGGGAGAGATCAGTGAGAGAGCGGAGACAGGGAGCAGGCTGTGAAAATCCTTTTTCGACAGCCTGAGGCGATGGATCGAACCACCATCCCCCGGTTGCGCACCACCACAGGCGCCGCGGCCGGTTTCACGCTGATCGAAATCGCGGTCGTGCTGTTTCTGATGGCGCTGATGGCGCTGCTGATCATTCCCTCAACCAACGGCTTTCATGTATCGCGCCTCAAGCATGAGGCGCGCCGCCTGGCCGGACGCGTATCGTTTCTGTACGACCAGGCCGCGGCGGCCAAAATGGTCCTGCGCCTGACCTTCAATATCGACACGCAGAGCTATTCCGTAAGCCGGCTTGATCCCCACTCGCTGAGTCCAACCTTCCTCCCCGACCTCGAAGCCGGCGCCGCTCCGGTGATGCTCCCGCCCGACGTCCATCTGCGCGACGTCACGGTGGAAGGTAAAGGCACCGTGACGCGCGGTACCGCCATCTGCACCTTTTATCCCGAGGGCTATGTGGATGCCACCGTCATCCATCTGATCGACACCGCCGGCACCGTCTTCACACTCAGCTTCCAGCCCCTGACCGGACGTGTCAGCATCACCCGCGGTGACCTCACACCCAAGGCGGCTCAGATCAGTTCATGAACGCACTCGGCAAAGCTTTCTCCGTTGGTCCCCTCGCCCTGACCAGGGGGAGAACGAGCATGAGCGGCTTCACGCTGATCGAGGTGATGGTTTCCCTGGCGATCGTCGCCATCGCCCTGATGGCGCTCTTGGGCCTGCAGCATCAGACCCTGCAAAGCGTGGTTCGCGCCAGCGACATGACCACCGCTGCCCTGCTGGCGCAGGAATTGATGACGCAGACGGAAACCGGGCAGTTTCCTGCCTTGGGCGTGACGAGCGGCAACTTCGAAACTCTCCATCCGCGCCGCTATCCCAACTTCCGCTGGGAACGGCGCGTAGAGCCTTCTGCCGTCTTCCCTGACATCCGTAAAGTCCGCATCCTCATCCATTACGGACCGCGGCAAAGGCGCACCTTCGAGCTGACCGAGATGATCCGCAACCCGCTGGCCATCCCCAGCCAGGGAACCTGACCATGAGTGTGCGGTCCAAGGCGGCTGGCCGGGCGGGCTTTACGCTGCTGGAGCTGATGCTCTCGCTGGCGCTGCTCGCCCTGATCATGATCATCCTGTACGGCTCCTTCCACGCGGTCGCGGGCAGCAAGATGCACGCCGAGCGCCGGATGGAGTCCGACCAGCAGGCGCGCACCCTGATGTGGCTGATGACGCGCGAGTTGCGCGGTGCGGTTTTCACTCCCCTCATCCCCAGTCATGTCCTGCTGGTGGGACAGGCCTCCAGGCAGGGCGGAATGCCGATGGATTCGATCACCTTCGCCACGCTGGACCCGGGCCATCGCCGCGCCCTGGACCCATTCACCGCTGAGCAGGTGGTCACCTACGCCGCCCTGCCCAACCCCAAGCATCGCGGCTGGTTCATGTGGACGCGCAATGAGCGCAGCGGCCTTTTGCAGACCGCCAACCCACCTGCCCTGCCGCCTACCATCCTGGCGACCAACGTGCTGAGCGTGCACTTCCGTTACTTCAACGGCTTTCAATGGGTCGAGAGCTGGGATTCGACCTCCTCGCCGGCCGGCCAGGCGCTGCCGCAGGCAATTTCCATCGAAATTATGATGGCGTCGGGGCTGCGGCCGACCTACCTGTCAACCACCATCCCGCTGCCGATGGCAACGATACAGAAGTAGGCAGCATGAACCCGGCCCAGCAGCAACACCGCTCTGCGATAGCCCGCGCCAACACGCGTCCGCAGCGCGGCGTCGCGCTGCTGGCCACCATGATGGCGGTGGCACTGCTGACCATCCTGATCATGGACTTCACTACCTCGACCAACGTGGCCTACCGTCAGGCGGCCAATCAGGCCAACCAGTTGCGGGCCTACTACCTGGCCCGCTCCGCGGTCAACGTCGGCATCGCCCTGTTGGCCGACGACGCCCGCAAAGCCGCCCTCTCCAATACGCCGCGCGTCGACAGCCTGCAGTCGATCTGGGCGCTGCCCTTTCCGCCGCTGCCGTTGGGCGGTGGATGGGCCAGTCTTTCCATCGTCGATGAGGCGCGCAAACTCAACATCAACCAGTTGGTCGCGCCCAACGGCCAGGTCAATCAGCCCTTTGCCGAAACCCTGAGCCGCCTGTTGACCATCCTTGGCATCGATCCCACTGAACTGGTACCGGCGCTTATCGACTGGCTCGACCCCGACAGCGTCACCACTCCGGGGGGCGCGGAATCCGACTTCTACCTGCACCTGATTCCGCCTTACGAGGCACGCAACGGCCCGATGCCGACCATCGGCGACCTGCGGATGGTGCGCGGCGTCGACGAGGTTACCTTCCGCCGCCTGCGCAATTTCCTGACCACCACGCCCTCGGTGCGGGTCAACATCAATACCGCGTCGGCGGAGGTGTTGATGGCGGTGGCGCCCCAGTTCCAGGAAAGTCCCTCGGTGCTGCGCACCATCCTGGAGGAACGTGTCTCCCATCCTTTCACTAGCATAAGTGACGTAAGCCAGTTTCTTGGTCCCAGCGCCGCCGGCAGCCTGCCCGCGGCACTGGCCACCACCAGCGACTACTTCACCGTCAGGGGAATGGGCAGCTTCGCCGGAACTCGCACCTATGTCTATGCGGTCATCCGGCGCACCGGCCCCGGACCCCAGTTGCTTTTGGACTGGCACGAGGATTAGCTATCTCGGATGGCGCAACGCATCTTGGCGCTTGAATTGGCTGACGATCGGGTCGAGGCCGCGCTCGGTGAACGGGCGTGGAGCTCCTTTGCCCTGCTCGGCACCTATCAGTCCGAGCGGGCCGAGGACGAATCCGATTTGGCCCCGGCGCTGCGCCGCCTGCTCAGCCAGACCGGGACTCCCGACCTGGTGATTTCCGCGCTGCCCGGCGAACTGGTTGCCAAGCGCCTGCTCACTCTGCCTTTCACCGATCGCCGCAAACTCGACCAGGCGGTGCCCTTCGCCCTGGAAGAGCACCTGCCGCTCAGCGTCGAGGAGGCCGTAGTTGCCTACCTCCCGCTGATGCGCGACGGCCGGAATTCCCTGGTCCTGGCCGGCTTGGTGCGCCGCGAGGACCTGCGCGCCCACCTCGACCTGCTGGCCCAGGCGGGCCTGGATCCCAAAACCGTCACCCTCAGCTCCCTGGCCCTCAGCGCGCTTATCAACCGCTCGCGCAACGGCAACGGCGCCGACTCCCACCTGTTGGTGGAGTTCGAACATGGCCGCACCTCGGTGGTGCTGCTCGATTCGGGCGGTGTGCCGCGCGCCGTGCGCACCCTGCCGGTCGGCCTGGACCCCGCACTGGACCCGCAGCGCGCCGAAAGTTCCGCCGGCGCGATTATCGCCGCCGTGCGCCAGACGATGCTGTCGCACAACGCCGAGGGCATCTCCACCGATATCGTGGTCAGCGGCTCGCCGGCGGCCTCGCCTGAAATCCGCGACCGCCTCTCGCGCGAACTGGCGGTGCCTATCCGCGGCGTCGAGGACTTCGACTGTTCCGCGCTGTTCAGCAAAAGCGCCGGCGAATGGATACGCCAGGCAAGCTGCGTGGCGATGCTGCTGGGCGAGACACCCAATCAGCCGGTGCCGCTGCTCAACTTTCGGGTCGGCGAATTCGCCTTTCACGGCCGCACCGGCGACCTCACGCCATTTTATACTTCCGGGCTCATCGCCGCCGCGCTCGCCGTGCTGATGGTGCTCAATCTGATCCTGAGCATTGCCACCGACCTCCACCATCTGCGGATGCTCAATCGCGCCATCGTCGAGGCGGCGGCGCCGGTCTTGCCCGGCGTCGCGCCGGACCAGACCGAACATGTGCTGGCCGCGCACCTGGCCGCCGCGCGCAAGCGCCTTGGTCTGCTTGGCGGCAGCAGCGGTCCGGCCTCCCCGCTCGACACGCTGCTGTTTCTCTCCCACGCGCTGCCCACTGGCCTGGGCGTGGACATCGACGAGTTGGCGGTCGATGACACCAGCCTCAAACTCAACGGCAAGGCCGATTCCTACGCCACCATCGAGCAGTTGCGCAAGGCGCTGGCCGGCACGCATCGCTTGAGCGACGTGCAGGTTTCCGAAGAGGGAACCGGCGAAGGGCACAAGGTGATTTTCCATCTGACCGCAACAATCAAGGATATCGGCTTGGGGCCGGACTAAGATGGCGCTGGTAGACGAATTGATGCAGTCCCTGCGGGAGTCGGCCGCCGCCCACTACCTTCACCAGGCCGGCGCGTGGATTTCTCCGCGCTACCGCGAGTTGCGTGCTCGCTACTATAAGTTGGAAAAGCGTGAACGGCTCCTGCTGCAGGCTGCCGCCGCAGCGCTGGCGGTCGTGCTGGCCTACAACTTGATCTATCAGCCGGTGGTTTCCGTCCAGACCGATCTGACCGACCGTATCGCCGCCCGCGGGCGCGATCTGACTGAAGTGCGCCGCATGGCCGCCGCCTACCGCCAGGTCAGGACCGAGCTCGCCGAACTGGAGAAGCACACCACCTTGCCCTCCGCCGATTACTCGCTGACGGCCGCGCTCACCACCGCTCTCAACGGGGTGGTGGATAACGACAAAATCGGCGGCATCAACCCGTTGCCCAAAAAACCGGTCTCCGAACAGTTCATCCAGTACGGCGCCAGCCTTAAACTCAACGCCGTCAATCTGACCCAACTGGTCGACGTACTGTACAAAATCAAGTCGATCAAGGAACCGGTGGTGGTCTCCAATTTGCACATTGTCAAACGCCCCGCCGATCCCCATACCTTCGACGTTGATATGACCTGTTCGGTGCTGGGCAAGAATGCCTGAGTTCGGCGAATTCCTGACCCTCGATTACTGGCGCGAGCATCGCATGGCGTTGCTCTACGCGCTGGCCGCCGTGGTGCTGTTCATCATCTTTACCATCGGCACCTTTCCCTACGACCAGGCCCTGACCGGCGCGCTGACGCCGCTGGGCGTCGAGCTTTCCTACGATTCGCAACGCCCCGCTTTCCCGCTCGGCGCGGTGCTGGAAAACGTCCGCCTCAAAAACCTGGAGCAGCCCGCGGCGCCGCCGTTGATACAAAGCGAGTCGCTCAAGGTCGCACCCGGACTTGGCACCCTGATTGGCCGCCCCACCCTGCGCATCAGCGCCGCGATGTATGACGGACGGGTCCGCGCCCGCGTGGCGCGCCGCGACGACACCACCGCGCTTGCGCTGGACCTGACCGACATCGACCTGTCGCGCTATCCCGCCGCACGCACGGTCGGCACTGCACTTAAGGGAATCATCTCGGGCAAGCTGGATTTTAAAAGCCTCGGTCCGGGCATCAGCGCGCAGGCCGGCAACGTCACGCTGGAGGGCCACAACCTGGAGTTCGCGCCCGTCAAGGGCCTGCCCCCGCTGCGTTTCACCACCCTGCGGACCAACTGCCGCATCGACCACGCCACCGTGCGCGTCAACGCCTTGCAAGGCACCGGTCCCGACATGACGGTCAGCGGCAGCGGCATCATCCATCTGGGCCCCACCGTGGCGCAAACGATGATGGATATGACTTTGCGCATCCAGCCCACGGTCGCCGGACGGACACGCTTGGGGATGCTGTTCGCCTTCCTGCCCCATCCACCCGACAATCGGCCCTACATCTTCCACGGCCCGCTGCTGATGCCGCAAGCCAGCTAGCGCTCGGGGTGAGCACCGTCCTTCCCGCGCTCAGTTCTTCTCCCCCTGACTGCCTTTCCATGCCGCCATCAACGTATTCGACGGCTGGCTCGGATCGATCATCTTTGCGGCCGTTTCGGCTCCTGCCGTCGGCAAGCCTTTGGGGTCGAGCAACCCAAGCTGCACCAGCACCGTCGCCTGATCCCAATGGATATGTTCGTGCGCGATTTTCCCGCCGCGAAAATGCACCACCGCCACGTGCGGAACCTCGATGTACTTACCGGTGGGCGGAATTCCCGGCAGCATGAAGTCGATCTCAACATCATGCGTGCAGCAGAAGATGAACTCGTCGACCAGCGTGTTGACGCCGACGGTGCGTGACACCGGAACGATCTTGGTGTCCCTGGGAACCTTGGGGATGAAATGATTTTTGTAAAACCGGTAGAGTTCGCGGTAGCCGTAGCCGCCGGTCATCGTTGGAATGTGATTGACATATGGCTCGGCCACCATCGTCTTCATCGTTTCATCCACGCTGCGCGTAACGAACTCGCTTTCGACATGGCGCTCCCAGAGCGCTTCAAGGTCGTAATGTGGGCCAATCGCGCTATGCAGCAGACCGATAGTGCGCGAATGCGACAGCGTCGCCGCCGACTTGTTGAACTTGCCCCGCTCGGGATTGTAAAAACCGTGGTCCGCGCCGGGATAAACGTAAACCGTGGCGCCCTCTCGCCCCGCGAACGCCTGGCGCACCGCCTCGCGCACCGCGGGCGGCGTATAACCGTCCTCGGCACCGAAGTGGAACACGATCGGACAATGCACGGCGCGCGCTTCCTCCAGATGCTGCTCCAGCTCGATGCCGTAATAGCTGACCGCGGCGTCAACCCTAAGCCGGGCCGCCGCCAGGTACGCCAGCCGCCCGCCCAGACCGAAGCCCAGCACCCCGACCTTGCCGTTGCATTCGGGCCGCGCGCGCAGCGTGCGAAGCGCATCATTGATGTCGTGGATACCCAGGTCGATACCGAAGCGCTCGTGGAATGAAAAGGCCTGCTCCAGGTCAATCCCCTCGTAGCCCAGTTCCACCCCGGCCGCCAGGCGCCAGAACAGGTCGGGCGCGAGCACAACGTAGCCTTCCTCGGCAAACAGATCCGCCACTTCGCGCATATGGCGGTTGATGCCGAAAATTTCCTGGGCCAGGATCAGACCCGGTCCGCTGCCCGCCTCCGGCAGCGCCAGGTAGCCTTCGAACACCCCGCCATCGGCCGCTCTAATCTTAACCGTCGTCCCTGCCATGATAGGATCTCCCCTTGTCCACCTTACAGAAAATTGCGGCCCAACGCCTAAGCCCGCCCAACCCCAACGCGCAGTGGAACATTTGCGCAGCAGCCGCCGGCGGGCTAATAATACCGGCGGCTTCAACTCGGTCCTGGTGGAGGAAAAGCGATGCGCGCGATTTCACACGTGGCTATCGGCGTCAACGACATGAACCGTTCGCTGCCGTTTTACCGCGACCTGTTGGGCCTGAAAGTCTCGCTCGACACCGAAGAAACCATCAAGTTCAGCTCCAAATCGGGCGAACCCGCCGAGGTCAAGCGCCGCGCCGTCTATATGCGATGGGAGGACGGTCCCGACGCCACTTTCATCGTCCTGTCGCAAAACCATCCTGCCCCCACCGGTCAGCCGCTCAAGCTCAACCAGGTCGGCATCCACCACTTCTCCTTCTGGGTGGACGATCTGAGGCAGCGGGTGGAAAAACTCAAGGCCGCCGGCGTAACCTTTGTCGTGGAGCCCAACGAATCAGCGGGCGAAGCCTACGGCGAGCCGCACGAAAAACGCATCCTCACCACCATCTTCAAGGACCCCGACGGCACCATGATTCAATTCGACCAACGCTTGAATTGAATCGACCCTCATCCCTTGTAGTCGCGCGGCACAGCCTTCCAGCCTGTGATTTGCGTGCGATCCGCCAACGTCGGCAGGCAACTTGACGAAATGGTACAAGAATCAAAGTTGGTGGAGGGTGTTGAGAAAGTAGGATTCTGGAGTTTACCAAGCAGGTGGTCCTCAACACCCTGCATGAAAAGTGGCTTCCTTCCGTAATCTTCTCTCCCACTGGGAGAGATAAGAGAGCGGGAGCAGGCTGTGAAAATCGTCTTTCAACAGTCTGCTAGCGCCTGAGCTCGGACATCAGGGCGTGCTCCAGCACGAAGTCGGGCGCGTAGATCATCCTGCCGTTGAACACCATCGGATTTGGGCAGGTGCACAGATAGCGCACCGCGACGCCCGGCACGTCGGGCGTATGCCCTCCGGTCAGCGCAATTCCGCCCCGCGCCGTGGTCTCCGCCTCCATCCGCTCGGTGACGGCAAAGCCGGGGTCGAGGTTTATCGCCGGGATTCCGTGCCGCCCGGTTTCCTTGGCCAGGTTGTGGGTAAAGCGATGCAGCGCCGCCTTGGTCGTGCCGTAGGTCGCCGCCACCCCGCCCTTGCCGGGCAGGCCCGATGCTGCCGTGTCGGACCATCCCACCGGCGAGGTCAGGTTGATGATGATTCCGCGGCGCCGCTCGATCATCCCGGGCAGCAGCATCCGGCACGCGATGATCGGCGACAGGACGTTGCCGATCCAGCACTTGTTCCACGTCTCGAGGTCGATGTCGAGAAACATGTTGTAGTGCTGCGGATTGTTGTAGAAGGCGTTGTTGATCAGGATGTCCACTCCTCCCAACCGCTCCAGCGCCGTGCGGCAAAGATTCTCCGTATCCGCAACCACGGTCAGGTCGCATCGCACCGCCATCGCTCGCCCGCCCCGCTTTTCCACCTCGGCGGCGGTCTCCCCGATCGAGCCCGGATAGGCGCCCTGTCCCGCGCTGAGCGTGCGCGCGGCCAGCACCAGGGTGGCGCCCTCCTCCGCCAGTTGCAGCGCGATCCGCTTGCCCACGCCGCGGCTGGCTCCGGTCACCAACGCGACTTGCCCTTTCAAACGCATCGTCCGGCTCCCTTCGTTTACGGAATCAGCAGCAGCTTGCCGGTGGAACGGCGCGACTCGATAAGACGATGCGCCAGCGCGGCCTGCGCCAGCGGGAAGCTCCCCCCGATCGGGATCGTGAGCCTGCCCTCGCGCGCCAGGCGGAACACGGCGTCGACGGCGCGGCGATGGATGTCGCGAAACGCGTAGATCATGGTCACCGCAAAGCCGCTCACCTTGATCGATTTCGCCATCAACGCCATCGGGCTGAGCCGCTCGGGCAACCCGCCCGCGCGTCCGAACACAATCAGATGGCCAAACGGCGCCAGACACTTAAGCCCCTTTTCGAAGGTTGGCTTGCCCACCGCGTCGAGAATCAGGTCGACCCCTCTACCATTAGTAAGCTTTAGCGCCTGCTCGGCGAAGTCCTGGGTCTCGTAATTGATTACATGATCGGCGCCGAATCTGCGCACCAACTCCATCTTGGCGTCGTTTGATACCGTGCCGATCACCTGCGCTCCCGCCGCCTTGGCAATCTGCACCGCGGCAATGCCGACGCCGCCCGCCGCCGAATGGACGATCACGCTCTGCCCGGCGCCGACGTCATCGCAGGTATGCAGCATGTGCCACGCTGTCAGCACCGCGATCGGAAAGGCCGCGCCCTGCTCGAAGCTCATCTCCTCGGGCAGCACCATCACCCGCGACGCGCCAATCCGCGTGTACTCGGCGTACGAGCCCATCCCGATATACGCAACGCGCATCCCGGGCTTGAGCTCCGTCACGTCGGGCGCAACCGCCTCGATCACGCCCGCCGCCTCCATCCCGGGAATATCGGGAAAGAGCGGCTTGACCAGGTAGGTGCCGCGGATGAAGAACGTGTCGCCGTAATTGATTGCGATCACGTGGTTTTTGACGATCACCGTGCCCGCACGCAGCTCGGGCTTGGGAAATTCCCGGTACTCCATCACCTCGGGTCCGCCCAGCCGCTCGAAGACAATCGCCTTCATCCGCACCTCCTCTCATCGCGCCGCCGCATCGTGGCGCAGCAGCACCGGCCTGGTCCTACCCTCCTCCGACCGCAGCAGCACCTCGAAGCCCTTGGGGTGATCCTTGCTCATCGTGTCCCACAACTGCGCCGGCACGATAATATAGCCGGGGGGAGCGGCGGCCAGGTCGCCCGAAATGAAGGGCGCGTCGCGATCCAGATAGAACAGCAGGGGCGCAAACGGCTCGTCGACAAACCCGGCCGCATACAGGGGTTGCGAATCTCCCACAATGCGGCGGATTTCTGCGGCAGTCCGCCGATAACCGTAGCGCGCGCAATCGCGCATCTCCTGGTGCGGGATGAAAAACAGGTTGAACAGCGCCGCCGCCGCACAGATTGCCGCAAAACCGCCCTCGACCCGCCCGGGCCCCCATTGCGCGCCCACGCGCCGTATCCACCACGCCAGAATCACCGCCCCCGAGGGCCATAGTGGCAGGATGTACCATCGGCTCTTGTACGCCGCCGCGCTATAGAACACCAGTGTCACCAGCCAGAAGATTGCCAGCAGCTTGACCGCCTGATGCGCTCTGGCGCCGGCCTCGGTCTCCGACTCGCGGCTGGCGAAAAACACCGCGAACACGGCAGCCGGAACCAACAGGCTTACCGGCAGCGAATTGAGCAGCAGCGGGCCCAGGTAGTACCAGGGCGGCGAGCTGCCCAATTCTCCGAAGAAGCGTCCAAAGTTCTCGCTCCCCAACTGACGGCTAAGCAGCGCATGCCGGGCGTCGAGGTAGCCAGCGGCGTACCAACTCGCGGAGATCGCTATCGCCAGTACCAGCGCCCCCAATGGCACGCGCCGCAACACCTCGCGCAGCCGTCCCTCGGCAATTACGAAGATTGCGACCGAAAGGCCCGGAATGATCGCGCCCACCGGCCCTTTGGAGAGCACGCCCAGACCCGCCGCCGCCGCGGCGACGTAGATCATCGCGTTGCGCCTGTTACCCTGCGCCCGCATCCCCTCGTACCACCACCAGAACGCAAACAGCGCCAGCGTTTGGAAAAAGGTAAGCGTCATATCGACGCGGCCCATCCGGCCCAGCCGCACGTACTGATGAGCCGCCAGCAGCGTCAGGCCGGCCAGGATGGTGCCGTCGATTGACATTACTCCGTATGCAAACGCCATCGTCAGCCCAACTCCGGCCACGGCATAGAGGGCCGCGGGGAGGCGGAAGTTGAACGGCGTGACCTTCTTGACCCCGGCAGCACGGTCCAGCGCGGTCGCCGTCCAATGGAACAGCGGCGGCTTGTACATCGGCGACCCGCCGTTGACCGACGGGAACAGCACGTGGCCGCGCTCGACCATCTGCTGCAAAAAGATCGCTTCTACCGCCTCGTTGCCCTTGCAGATTCCGCACGCACCCAGCCGGTACAATGTCAGGCACAGCGCAGCCGCGATGATTATCGCGAAGGCCGGCCAGTGCCGTTTTGGATTGAGAAACCGCGGCCGCCTATCGCAACTCGACGCGGTTCCGAGTGTCCGTCCTTGCTCTGTCATTCAACTCCGCAGCCCGCGCCCCGCCGTTCATCGTCCCTTGAACACCGGTTTGCGCTTTTCCATAAATGCACGCGGCCCCTCGCGCGCATCCTCCGAGTTTTCGATAATCGGGCGCAGCGCCAGCTCGATTGCGAAAGCCTCCTCCAGTGTCGTGCCCGCACATCGCAGCGCCCCTTCCTTGATTGCGCGCACCGCCAGCGGTCCGTTCTCGGCGATCGCCGCGGCGAGTTCCTCCGCCTTGGCCATCAACTGCTCACCGGGCACGACGTAATTGATCAGCCCCAGGCGCGACGCTTCCTGCGCGTCGAAGCGATTGCCGGTCAGCAGCACTTCCATCGCCCTGCACCACGGCATCTGGCGCGGCAGGCGAGAGACACCGCCGCCCAGCGGCGCAATACCCCACTTGACCTCCTGCAAGCCGAAACTTGCGTCGGCGGCGGCCACCCGCAGGTCGCAGGCCAGCATCAGCTCCATGCCGCCGGCTACGCAAAAGCCGTTGACCGCGGCAATCACAGGTTTGAAAAAGCCGATATTCTTAAGCATCGCCTGCTCGATTACCTCGGGCCGCTCGATGATCTCGCGGTCCCATTCGTCCTCGGGCGCGCGCGCCCCGCTCAGCAGCGGAATCAGCCGGCCCAGGTCGGCGCCCACACAAAACGCCTTGTCGCCGGCGCCTGTAACAATCACCGCCCGCACCCGATCATCGGCCCCGAGCTCGGGCCATGCGCGCGCCAGCCGCACCATCAGTTCGGGGCTGAGCGCGTTGCGCACCTGCGGCCGATTCATGGTCAGGTACGCGACATGGCCGCGAATCTCGGTCAGCAAGACTGACATTGGCGTTCTCCCCGGCGTGTCCTGAATTTCAGCGCGGCATTCTTGATGCAACCGGCCCCTCAGACTGCTATCGCATGGCCGCAGCGCGGGCAATCACTTCATTTACAGCCGGGACTGCACAAGGCTATGTTCAGAATAAGCTGCCGGCCGTGTGGTGCGCACGGCCGCAAGGATGCGCACATGAGACACCCGCCCCTGACCATCGTCCTGAGCCTGTTCGCCTGCCTGCTTGCATCATCTGCGGGGGGCAAGCTCTTAAGCCGCTCCGCCGACATCCCTCGCCCCTTCGACCAGGTCTATGCCGCGGTGTCGAAATATTTCTCGCCCGACAGCATGCACGACTTCCAGATCGTGTCGCAAAAGCGGAGCCGGACGAAAGCGGAAATCGTCGCCAAACACACCGTGCAGGACAAAGCGAAATGGTCAGCCTGGGCCTATTGCAAAGTCCCCGCGCTGCAACTCCTCGACACGCTGCAACAGGGCAACGTGACCGTGACCGTCAAGGTGGAGCGCGAAAGCGCGGGCCGCACTTTCGTCACCGTAACGCCTGACTTTCAAGGCGTCTATCAGTTCGCGGGCAACACACGCACCCAGCAATGCGCCTCCAACGGCGTGTTGGAAAACGACATCCTGCGCGGCGCCGGCGCCTCCGACAGCGATTTGAACTGAGCGCCCGCTGCCCGGCTGCTGCAGCAATCGCGATATCCGCTTGCTCATTCCACTCAAGCGCGACATACACCTCCAGGCCCACAGCGCCAGCGGCGGCGCGATTACGCCGACGCGCTCAGCCCGCCACAGCCCCAGCTACTGCCCATGCGGCCTGTTCAAGGGCCAGCAGCATTACTTCGCGATCGTTGCGCCCACTGCGCGCCAATTCCAGGCGCTATGCGAGGTGATTGGCCGTCCCGAACTGGACTCGCATCCGGACTTCGCCGGCAGCAACCTGCGCGTTAAGCAACTGCCGCTGATCGAGGAGTTGATCGAAGGATGGCTCGCGTCGATGCCCTCGGACGAAGCAGCACTGCGCGTCCTTGATGAACATCCCAGCCGGTGGATCGCTGCCCTAAAACCGGCTATTGGAAAGATAAGGCGGGCTGCACGCTGAACAAACGCCCGCCGCAGAGGTTCCCATGCCAGGGCGTCTACAGCAAATTCGCAAATCCATCGAATCCAGGCTCGACTCGCTCCAGGCTCAGGCTGAGGCGCTCGATGCACAGTTAGCTGCCACCAAACGCGAGGCCCAACAGCGTATCGAGCGCCAGAAGCAGGCGCTGCGCGATGCGCTGGACCATCTAAAAAAGGAAATCCAGCGCCAAAGCGGCGTGGCCGAGGAAAAGCGCCAGAAGCTGGCCACTGCCGTGGACCAACTCAAAGTGCAAATTGCGCTGGGCCGCGCCGACGCGCTTGATGCGCTGGAGGCGCAGCTCAAGAAGCTGCGCGAGAGCGTCGCGCAATTCGAAGCGCAGGCCGAGAGCCATCTGGCCGGCGCCAGCCACCAGCTCAATGCGGCGGCCGATATCGTGATGCGCCGCTACGTGCAGGCGTGCGACGCCCTGCACGCGGAACTGCAAGCCGCCCGCACCCGCCTTAAGCGGGAAATCGGAGAACGGGGGCCGGCGCTTGAGCAGCGCAAACGCGAGCTGGACGAGAAGATCGCCGCGATCAAAAAACAGCTCGCCGAACAGCGCAAGCGGCAGGCCGAAAAATGGAAACAATTCCAGCGCGAGCTGCAACCCGCTCTGAGCCAGATCACCAAGGCCTTCAAGAGCCTGCTTTCCTAGCAGCGCCGGGCCGCGCTTGCGGCTGACCCATATGCGCGGCCTTGCCTTCCCCTCCTCCCCTGTGCTCGTCTTGCGTGTAAGACCAAGGTCTAACTTCCATAGCGGCCCCAACCGATTCGCGTCGGCAACCTCACGCGCTTTGCGCACCCATGTGGGACCAAAGTCCGATTGTCACGGTCTGCCGACTCAGGCATCATGCTCACCCAAAGGGCGGCTCGCTGATTCGATCGCAAAGCAAACCCGAATCGCCCGAGGATAACTATGAGATCGATCATCCCAAAAGCCATATGCGCGTTGCTGGCCATCGCCGTCAGCGCATGCTCAGGCTCCAGCGGGCCAGGCCTGGGCAACCTGCCGACCGCGGGCGGCTTGACCGCGGGCGCCACGTCTTCGGCCGCCCAGGTTCAAGGCGCACCTATCGCCGGCGGCACACCCAGCCAGATTGTAGTGTTTCCCTTCGCCACCAGCACTGCGGATGTAACGCTCAACCAGGGCCTGGGCGCGCGCCTTTACCGCAACTGGCAAGGCGAGGACCAGACCGCTGAGCAAGTCCAGCTCGCCCAGAGCACGGCGCAGAACATCTGCGTTGGAGTCGCCAGTAGCCTGGCAAACAAGGGCTGGAACGCAGCCTGCCAGCCGCGCGGAACGCTCATCACCGGCAACAACGTGCTGATCATCGACGGCGCCTTCACCGACATCAGCGAGGGCAACCGCTTGCAGCGGATGGTGATTGGATTGGGCATGGGCGCGTCGGCGGTCGACACCCAGGTCGGCCTCTACCAGTACGCCAACGGCAATTCCACGCAGTTGGCGACCTTCACCACTCATGCCACCAGCGGCAAGATGCCGGGCGCGGGGATCACCGGACCGGCAGGCGCGGCCGCAGGCGGCGCCGCTGCAGCCGCATCGCTGGGCGCCAACCTGGCGGCCGGCGGCGTCAAGAGCGTCACGTCCTCCACGTCTTACCTGGCCGATCAGAGCGCCAAGCAGATCGTCGATCAGGCCAATGCCTATTTCTTGCAGCAGGGCTGGAATCCCACAGTACCTGCTTCCTGATATCAGGGGAAAAACTTCGTCATTACCTCAGGACAGGCGCCCCTGCCTGGCACCGGCACGCGTGCGTTCGTTGCTCGCGCCACTAATCGATGCGAAGCATCAAGGAGTCGGCAGGAGTCGCGTAAACGGGGTCTATTAGCGCTCAATAAAGCCTCCCTCTTACAGACAGGGTTAGCGCGAGGCGTCCGTTTCCGGTAGATTTGGCAACAGCTGCTTCGATGATTCAAAGGTGGTGCTGACCCGGCTGGACCAGGAATCCTATCGCCAGACCTACAACCAACCGCTCGCGGACCGCTCGCTAATCAGTTGTCCGCATTGCGACCTGATGCAGCGCCTGCCGGACCTCGCACCCGGAGCTTCGGCGCGCTGCGCGCGCTGTAACCTGGAGCTGTGGCGCCGGCGCGAGGATTCACTCAACCGCACCCTGGCGCTGGCGATCGGTGCCGCGCTCCTCTATGCGGTCGCGAATTCGGTGCCGATGCTGGGGCTGACGGTGGTCGGGCGCGAAGCTTTCACCACGGTGCTGGGCGGCGCGCAGCATTTGTGGGAGGACGGCCGCGAAACGGTTGCCGCGCTGGTGCTTTTTACCGCGATCATCGCGCCGGCGCTGCAAATCGGCTTCATGCTGGCCATCGTGCTCGGCGCCCGCCGCCAACCGGTGCCGCGTTGGGTCGGCTTCCTGCTCCGCCATCACCGCATTACCCACACCTGGAGCATGATCGAAGTGATGATGCTCGGCGTGCTGGTCGCACTCATCAAGATCGCCGACTACGCCACTGTGATCCCGGGACTGGCCCTGTTCGTGCTGGGGGCGTTGGTCTTCGTGCTGGCCGGGATGCAGTCGAGCTTCGACGCACGCGAAGTATGGGAGCGCATCGAATGGGCGGATGCGCGTGCGGCACAGGCCGCGGCCGATTGCAATGATGGCTGAGGACGCCATGAAGAGCGCGGCCATCACCGCGATGCAACATGGCCTGCACAGTTGCGAGGGATGCGGCCTGCTGTCGCGCCCGGGGCCGCAGCAGGAGCAGGGGCGCTGCCCGCGCTGCGCACATCAATTGACCTTCCGCAAGGCAGACAGCATCCAGCGCACCTGGGCGTTCGTGATCGCCGCCGCCATCTGCTACATCCCGGCCAACGTGCTGCCCGTGCTGACCACCACCACCGCCACCGGCTCGGAGTCCGACACCATCCTGCAAGGCGTCGTGCTGCTGTGGTCGCCCACCGGGTGGCCGCTGTCGCTCATCGTGCTCTTTGCCAGCATCATGATTCCCAGCGCCAAGATCATCGCCCTGGCCTACCTGTTGATCACGGTCCAGCGCGGTTCGGTCAGCAACAACGAGCAGCGCGTGCGGCTTTACCGCACTATCGAGTTCATCGGGCGCTGGTCGATGGTGGACGTATTTGTCGATACCTTCACCGCCGCCCTCATCCAGCTTCAGCCCCTGATGTCGGTGGAACCGGGACCGGGGCTGTTCTTTTTCGCGGCGGTGGTGGTGCTGACGATGCTGGCCGCGGAGTCCTTCGATCCGCGCCTGATCTGGGATGCCGCAAGTTCGCAAGAGGTTTCCACATGAGTGACGAACAGACGCAAGCTCCCCGCGTTCCGCAGGCGAGGACGGTGGCGAAAAAACATACCAGGCTCTCCCTGGTCTGGATAATCCCGATTGCGGCCGCGGCCGTCGGCGTATGGGTCGCCGTTACCAGAATTCTCAGCGAAGGCCCGACCATCACCATCATCTTTCCATCGGCTGAAGGTCTGGAAGCGGGCAAGACCAAGATCCAGTACAAGGGCGTCGATGTCGGCACGCTCAGCAAGATTCGGCTGTCCGACGACCACCACCGTGTGATCGCCACCGCCCAGATGGCGCCCAAGACCGAAGGTTTCCTGGTTAAGGATACGCATTTCTGGGTGGTACGACCGCGCATCTCCGGCGCCAACGTCACCGGTCTGGGCACGCTTATCTCCGGCGCCTACATCGGCATGGAAATCGGCAACTCCACGCAGAGCAAATCCGAGTTCGTAGCGCTCGACACACCGCCGATAGTGACCACCGATGCGCCCGGCCGGTTCTTTGTCTTGAAGACAACCGACCTGGGCTCGCTCGACACCGGTACGCCGGTCTTCTTCCGCCGTCTTCAGGTCGGCGAAGTGGCCTCCTACAAGCTTGAGTCCAATGGCCAGTTCTTTGACGTCGAGGTATTTATTCATGCACCTTACGACCAATATGTAGTGGAAAACACTCGCTTCTGGCAGGCCAGCGGAATCGACGTGAGTCTGTCGGCCAGCGGCCTGAGCGTGCAGACCCAGTCCCTGCTGTCGATTTTGATCGGCGGCATCGCATTCGCGACGCCCCCCGACGTGCTCGCCCTTCCACCCGCCGCCGAACGTACCACCTTCAACCTCTATGCCAACCGGGCGCAGGCCTTCGAACCACCGCCGCGCAATCCCCAGACCTATCAACTCGTCTTCAATCAATCGGTGCGCGGCCTGACCGTAGGAGCGCCGGTCGACTTCAGGGGCATCAAGATCGGCCAGGTAACTGACATCAGTGCGCAAATCGACGCCAAGACGATGCAGTTTTCGGCGCCGGTCACTATCCAGTTGGATCCGGAGCGCCTGGGCGTCAAATATCTGGGCATGAGTCCTGTTCTGGATCTCAGTGCGCTGCGAAAGAGAGTAATCGACAGCATGGTGGCGCACGGCGTCCGGGCGCAATTGCGCACCGGCAACCTGCTCACCGGCGCCGCGTTCGTGGCGTTCGACTTCTTCCCCGGCGCGCCGCCCGCTGCCATCGATTGGTCGCAGCACCCGGTCCAGTTGCCGACCGTGCCCGGAGAGCTGGAAGAGACCGAAGCGCGCCTGGCCAATATCGTAAAGAAGCTCGACCAATTGCCGCTCCAGCAAATCGCCGACCAGTTGCACAAGGACCTGACTAATCTCGATTTGACGCTGACCAGCGCGCGCGGAACGCTTGACATTGCCAACAGCACCATGGTCAGCGCGCGCACCACCCTCGACAACGCCAATGCCTTCGTCGAACCCAATTCGGCGCAGAGCCAGGAACTGAACCAAATGCTGACCGAAATCAGCGCTGCGGCGCGCTCGGTACGCGTGCTCGCCGACTACCTCGAGCGCCATCCTGAAGCGCTGATTCGCGGCAAGAAAGGGGAGCCCAAGTGATGGCACGCCGTATCGCCCATCTATTCGCAATTGCGCTGGCGGCGGCCGCGGCCGGATGCGCCTCGGCGCAGCCGCACTACTACACGCTGGATTCCACTGCGTCGCCCGCCGGTGCGCCCCCAACCCATGTGGCGGTCGCGGTCGGGCCGGTGTCGGTTCCCGCCGCGGTCGACCAGCCGCAGTTCGTGGTGCAGGTCGCACCCAACCGGGTCGACGTCGAGGAGTTCAACCGCTGGGCCTCGCCGCTCAACGAAAGCATCGCGCGCGCCCTGGCCGGCGACCTCGCCTCGCAGCTCGGAACGCCCGACGTAACCGCGGCCCCGCTCGCGAACTTCAAACCCGACTATCGCGTCACCGTCGATGTACAGCGTTTCGACTCCGTTCGCGGCCAGGGAGCAACGCTCGAAGCGGTGTGGGTCGTACGCAAGACCGCGAGCGGACAGACGCGCTCGGGACGCACCATCGCGCGCGAGCCTGTCGAGGGCGACGGCTTCGACGCCCTGGCCGCCGCCCACAGCCGCGCGCTGACCAAAGTCAGCGCCGACATCGCCGCCGCGATCCGCAAGCAGGCCGGCCAGGGCTCATAGCATGGGTGCGCACGGCACGGCGGCAGGCGTCAGTGCAGCGGCTCAGCTCCGGGAATTGCTGCGTCAGCGACTGCTTCCGCGCAGACACACCGCCCTGCTTGCCGCGCTGGTGTTTCTGTTCGCCACCAGGCCGCTGATCGGCGACGTGGGAGCCGCCCCCATCCTGTTCAGCATCGCGCTGATCATGGTGATGCTGCTTTCGCTATACAGCATCCAGGTCGACGAATTGGTTGGGGAACGCCACGCGCTTGCCGCCCAAAAGAAAAGGAGCACCAAGACCGGTTGGCTGCTTGCGATGCCCGCGGTCGCCGACCGAATCGCGATGGCCTTCGTGCGCAATCAGTACGTGATCACAACTGGCCTGGCCTTCTGGTTCTGCTTTTTCGCTTACATCATCTGGAATGAATTTCGCGTAATCCTCAGGCAGAAGGAGGTAACCGGCGAAACTATTGCTCTATCCATCTCGATCTATCTGCTGCTTGCATTGACTTGGGCGATTTTTTACATAGTGCTGATTTACATCCAACCGCATGCTTTCAATTTCGGCGCCGCGCCGACTTCTTCCGCTCCTACGGGCTCCGAGGTTTTCCCGGTTCTGATATACTTCAGTCTGACTACCATCTCGACCATCGGCTTCGGCGACATCACTCCCTTAACCCTGCAGGCCAGGTACGCGGCCGTGGCCGAAGGCGTCACCGGTCAATTCTATCTGGCAATTCTCGTCGCCCGGTTGGTTGGACTATATATGAGCAGAACCGCGGGCCGGGACGGTGAAGACCAGGGCAGCGGTTCCAAAGGCGAAAAGCCGACTTAGACGAGTGCGTAGCTCCAAACGCGATAAAGGCCGGTACGGAACAAACTGGTGGGCTGCCAAATACCACCCTCCTGCTCCGCCGCGCGTCCCATTCGCCATCGGGCGTGGTCCCCTGCCAAGCTTCCGGCCCGGACCCATCTCTCACCGTTCGCCATCGCCCACGGCCGGCACCTCGGCCTCTTCCCGCTTGCCGAACAGGGCGCCGACGCGCTGCATGATTATGTAGAAGACCGGAACGAACGGGATCGCCAGCAGGGTTGAGGCGAGCATGCCGCCGAACACTACCGTGCCCAGCGACTGTTGACTGGCGGCGCCCGCGCCGGTGGCCGTCATCAACGGCACCACGCCCAGGATAAAGGCGATCGAGGTCATCACGATGGGCCGAAAGCGCCGGCGCGTCGCCTCGATCGCCGCATCGGCCGCCGACATGCCGCCGGCGTTGAGTTCGCGGGCGAACTCGACGATCAGAATCGCGTTCTTGGCGGCCAGCGCGATCATCAGCACCAATCCGATCTGCGTGTAGAGGTCGGCCGGAAAGCGCCGCAGCGCCAGCGCGGTCACGATTCCCACCAGCGCCATCGGCACGGTCAGAATCACCGCCGCCGGATCGATCCAACTCTCGTACTGGCCAGCCAGCACCAGGAACACCAGCGTGATCGACAAGGCAAAGATGAAATACGCCTGGCTGCCGACCAGTTTTTCCTGGTAGGAAAGCCCCGTCCATTCGTAATCCATCCCTTCGGGCAGCAGACGGCGGGCGAACTGCTCCATGATGTCCATCGCCTGACCCGAGCTGTAACCGGGATTCGGAATGCCGGTGATCGAGGCGGCGGGATAGAGGTTGTAGCGCGTGACCAGCTCCGAGCCCAGCACGCGCCGCACGTTGAGCAG
>Ga0070737_10002037_pt1 | contig 25677 bp, 18 predicted proteins | sample Coa_R1_10_FD_66438 | JGI IMG/M metagenome (GOLD analysis project Ga0070737, IMG submission 66438) | Surface soil microbial communities from Centralia Pennsylvania, which are recovering from an underground coalmine fire - Coalmine... | ecosystem: Environmental > Terrestrial > Soil > Unclassified... | reverse complement strand
TCTCCTCGCCGGAGCTCGAACTCCGACGAATGGCCTTCAATCGCCCTACACGCTCCCACCAGGAGCGGACAAGGGCGGGAGGACCGCCACCTCAAGTTCTACGCCAGCCGGGACAACCTCCCCGGATGCCACGACCCGGGGCAGGCATCTATACGCACCTGCCGGGACTCAACATGGCCAACCAGAAGGCGCCTACCCGAGGCTTGCCAGTCGGCGAGAAAATCACGAAGCGGCAGTACATGATGTAAAGGAACGCTCCTCGGTTCGGCGAACCCTTAGCGATGGAGCAAGACGACCTTGACCTCGCGGTGTTCGCGAGGCTCAGCGCCGAAGTCCAACTTGGCTACGAGGACGCGGCCGCAGACGAATGGGAGGCGAGCCCGTTTGGGTGGATTCGGCGGGAGCCGTCGCGTCGCAAAGGCGCGATCGGCGAGGCCTTGGTGCGCTATTGGGCAACCCAGGAAGGCATGAAGGTCGAGCGTCCCACCGACGGCGGACACGACTGCCGGATCGACGGAGTCCCGGTCGAGATCAAGTTCAGCCTCATCTGGGGCGGCGGGGAGTTCGTCTTCCAACAGATCCGGGATCAGAGCTATGAGGTCGCGTGCCTGCTTGGTCTTGAGCCACAGCGAGTGCATCTATGGGCGGTCCCGAAGGGTGTCCTGTGGCTCAACGCGACCGGTCAGCACACGGGTGCTGCGGCGCAAGACACCAAGTGGCTTCGGTTTCCAGCGCTTCAGCCGCCAGATTGGCTCACGCCCTATGGGGGCACGTTGCCCGAGGCCCGGGCCGCGCTAGAAAAGGCTCGCCGCGATCTCGGTGTCTGAGCGGCCCCGCGCCGCCGGGGCGGCGATGTCTGTCCCGTCATCTCTGTCGGCTACGCCGAGACGCTTACGCATGACCGCCACGGCCTCAGGGTTGTTGTCGATCAGTACGTAGCGGCGGCGCAGCTTTGCGGCTACTGCCCCCAGCGATCCGCTCCCGGCGAAGAAATCAAGGCACCAGTCCCCAGGCCGCGTCGAGGCCTGGAGCATGCGGCGAAGAATGCCCTCGGGCTTCTGCGTCGGATATCCCGTCTTCTCTTTGCCGTTCGTCGGAACAATGGTGTGCCACCACACGTCGGTCGGGAGCTTTCCTCTCGCCACCTTTTCAGCCGTGACCAGGCCGGGTGCCATGTATGGCTCCCGGTCGACAGCTTCGGCATCGAAGTAGTAGCGCTCAGGATCCTTGACGTAGACAAGGATCGTGTCGTGCTTCGCCGGCCACTTGCGTTTTGTTCGCGCGCCGTAGTCGTAGGCCCAGATGATCTCGTTCAGGAAGGAGTCGCGACCGAAGACTTCGTCCAGGAGTAGCTTGCAGTAGTGGGCCTCGCGATAGTCGATGTGGAAGTAGAACGTTCCGTCCTCGGCTAGCAGCCTGCGCGCCTCCTCGAAGCGAGGCGCCATGAATGCCATGTAGTCGTCGAAGATGTCCAGGTACGACGATTCAGCAAGGAGCCGCGTCTTGTACCGCCGTCCGGCGAACCCAGTCCGGTCCCCATTCTCGTCCGGCAAGGTCTCAAGCGTCTTGCGGTTCTGGCGCTTCCCCGTGTTGAATGGCGGGTCGATGTAGATCAGCCGGAATGCGCCGTCCGCGAACTGCGGCAGCAAGTCAAGATTGTCGCCAAGGAGAATCTCGTCAGTCTCTGGGAAGCGCGTCGGAATCGACATTGCTCAAAGCGTACGACTCGGCCACGACGGTTCGGCGCCCCCGCGACCCGAGAGGGGGCGAGCGGCGCTGCCAGCGGCGGCGGACCCCCGAAGGGTGCTTCCCAGTCTCGCCAGGCGAGCTGCGGTCCCGATGCGGACTTGGACCCACCTTGGCCCGAAGGAGGCGCACGATGAATCGCCCGCAATCGGCGCCAATCCGCGCCTATCGCCGCGACTTCAGGCACTAGTCTAGTGCCTGAAATGGAGCGCCAATCTCGGGCATCCACAGCGATCATGACAAACGAAAAGGCGCCGCTGTGCAGCGCCTTCTCGAAATGAGGCCTTCACGTTGGGCTGTTTGCGGGGGTTTTTCGCGGGTGTGGTGGGGCTGGCCACGGGCTTGGAGCTGACCGACCACGCGTTGGGCTGGTTTTTTGGGGGTGGTAGGTCTCGAGTCGTTGGATGCCGATCTGCTCGAGTCGGGCGATCAGTTCGCGGATGCGACGGTCGTTGTCGATCCAGCGTTGGGCGGTGTGAGCTTGGTCGTGGGTGAGGTAGCGGCCAACGGTCTTGTTGGCGAGTTTGCGGGTCCAGTGCCGGTAAGGGCCATGCAGGCGTGGCGGATCGTGGTGGCAAGCGCAGCCTGGTTTGCCGCAGCGTGTGTGTCGCTCGGTGATCGTGCCGGGCAGGACGTCGGCTGAGCGCGCGAGTCGGGCGAGCTCGGTGGCGATCTGGCGTGCTTCGGCGCGCTGGGCTGGGTTGAGGTTCATCGGTTGAGTCTGGCATCCACGGCGGCTGTTTTCCGTCCGAGTCCTCCGGTAGATCTACCGGAGGATACGAGGTGTGCGATGGCCGCTGCTTGTCGCATTGAACCGGCGTTGAGCGAGGCCGCCGAGCGGGCGGCAGAGGTGATCGCGCGCTACGCGCCCGGGTCGCTGTCTGACGCGGCGGGCGGGGTGGTGCGCGTCATGGTGGCCCAGGGCCATCCGGGGACGCCGGCGCGGGCGAAGGCGCTGTTGTTCGCGGCCGGTCGGCTGGTCGGGTTCGCCGAGCGGGCTGGGATCGAGCTCTCACCGGCGGTGCTGCTCTCCGAGGCGGTGGTGGAGCGGTTCATCCTGGAGGGCTGCCGGGATGTCTCACCCGCGACCCGGCGGACGCTGCGGAGCAACCTGCGGGCGCTGGCCCGGGCGAGCGAGCGCTACCCGCAGCCTGAGCCGGTGGCGCTCTCGCGCGAACGGGCGAAGCCGCCGTATTCGGCGGCGCAGATCGAGGGGTATCTGCGGCTGGCGGCGGCGCAGTCCACCCAGGCGCGGCGGATGCGCGCCGGCGCGCTGATCTGCCTGGGCGCCGGCGCGGGGATCATCGCCGGCGAGCTGCGCCACCTCCGAGGCAGCGATGTGGTAGTGGGCGCTGGCGGGATGCTGGTGCAGGTCGCGGGCCGCCGCCGCCGGGTGGTGCCGGTGCTCGAGCGCTACCAGCCGCCGCTGCTGACGGCGGCCGGGTTTGCTGGGGAGGGGTGATCGTGGGCGGCCAGGCGCCGGGGCGGCGCAACATCACCGATGAGCTGTGCCGCGCGCTGTCGAGCGACCCAGCGCTGCCGCGCCTGGAGTCCGGACGGCTGCGCTCCAGCTGGCTGGTGGCCTGCGCGGAGCGGATCGGGCTTGCTGGGTTCCTGCAGGCCGCCGGGATCCGCTGCTCACAGCGACTCGGTGATCTGGCCGCGCGGCTGCCCGCTGCCACCGACACCGAGCTGCTCGCGCTGTTGGAAGGCCACGCGTGACCGTCCCCGCCGGCGAACAGGCGCGGCTGGAGGAGATCCTCGACACCGCCGGGGTCGGCGCGCTGATCGAGCCGCGGCTACCGGTCGGGGTCCGCCCCCGGCAACTATCGGTCCGCACCCTGATGCTGGGCATGCTGTTGGCCGCCCGCGACGGGCGCCCCGGGCATCTGACCCGCGTGCACCAAGCCCTGCTCGGATTATCTGAGCCCGAGCAGCGGCGGCTCGGGGTGCTCGCGGCGACCAAGCACGGCGGCGAGCACCGGCTGACCGGCCGCCAGACCGAGTACACGTTCATGCGTCTCACCCAGGCGCTCAGCCGCCCGATCCCGGACGGCACCCCGTCGCAGCTGTTGTGCGAGGTCACCGACCGGCTGCTGGAGGCCAGCATCCAGATCCTGGGACCGCCCGCCTCCAACAGCTATGCGGTGGACTGGACCGATCTGGAGAGCTGGGCCCGCCCACCCAGCCGCGACGGCAGCCGCCCCTCGGCCGATCCGGAGGCCGCCTGGGGGCACCGCACCACCAACCACCCCAGCAAGAACGAGCTCTTCTACGGCTACTACCTCCAAGCCCTCACCACCGTCTCAGACGAGCACGGCCCCGCCGTCCCCGAGCTGGTGCGGCGCATCCACCTGGCCGCCTGCGACCACGACCCGCCCGCCCAGATCACCCCCGTTATCGCCCGCATGCACCACGCCGGCATCCCGGTCGGGGACCTGTTGGTCGACTCCGGCTACAGCTACCGCCAGCCCGACACCTTCGCGCTCCCCCTCCGCCAGCTCGGCGCACAGCTCATCATGGACCTGCACCCCAACGACCGCGGCCCCCACGGCACCCACCACGGCGCCATCACCGCCAACGGAGCGCTCTACTGCCCCGCCACCCCACCATCGCTGCTCGCCCTTGGGCCGCTGGCGCCGGCCGCCACCCCCGAGCAGACCGCAGCGCACGACCAACAGTGCGCCGAGCTTCACCGCCACAAACTCAGTCCGATCACCACCCGCGACGCCGATGGCTACCACCGCGTGGCCTGCCCGGCCACCACCGGCAAGCTCCGCTGCCCACTGCGCCCCGCCTCGATGACCCTCTCCTACGACCACCCCACGATCCACCAGCCGCCTGAGCATCCGCCCGTCTGCTGCACCCAACAGACGATCACCATCCCACCCTCAGTCAACGCCAAAACCACCCAGAAGCACGACTACCCCTCCGCCCAGCACCGCCACTCCTACGCCCGGCGCTCGGCCGCCGAACGCTCATTCGCGACCAGCACCGACCGCGGCCACACCGACCTGTCCCGCGGCCACATCCGCCTCACCGGCCTTGCCCCGAACACCCTCATCACCGCCACCGCGCTGACCGCCCGCCCGCAACCTCCGCATCCACGACGCCTACGCCGCCCGACAGGCCCAAAACCAGCGCCGCGCCCAACTCGGCCTGGCACCCCGCCAACGCAAACGCCGCCGACACACCACCACCGACCCGATCAACGCCGCCGCCACCCCGCCCTAACGCCGCGAAACCGCCGCGCCGCCCCCGCCGACGACCAGCACCACCCCACCAGCCCACCCGGCACGAGCACACCACCCCCGCGACCACCGCACCACCAGCCGACCCCGCCAATGAACCGCTCACCCACGGGTCCACCCACGGCCAACCACGCTCGCACCCCTCGCGCCAATTCCATCCGACGCAAACGTGAACATGAAACGAGGTCAAACGTGAAGACCTCGAAATGGAGCTAGCCGGACTCGAACCGGCGACCTCCTGGGTGCGATCCAGGCGCTCTCCCAACTGAGCTATAGCCCCGGGCGGCGGCCGATGCCGCGCGGCGTCTGAAGGCCAGTGTAGTCGGCCGGCGTATCGCAAGGATTCGCCCGGGAGCCATGCCGGTTGGCGGGTACGCTGCGTCTCACGGCGATGAGCTTCCGCGCCCGCCTGACCAGCTTCTTCTTCGTGATCGTCGTGATCCCGATGATCGCGGTTGCGATCCTGGTCTTCCGGCTGATCGACTCAAGCCAGTCCAGCAAGGCCGATGCGCAGGCCAGCGGGGTGGCGACCGCCGCGGCCAACGTCTACCGCCACGAGAGCTTCGCTGCCAGCATCACCGCGCGCATGCTCGCCGGCTCGCTGGCGGGCGCACCGGCCTCGCAGCTGCGCTCGCGCCTTCAGGGCCTGATGGCCGCCGACGGGATCGCGCGGGTGAGCGTCGCGATCGGCGGCCGCACGGTCGCCTCGCTCGGCGACCCGACCGCGATCGCTCCGGGGATCGCCGTGGTCGCCGGGTCGATCGGCCATCCGGCGCGGACGTTCGCGGTCTCGCAGCTCACCGCTTCGCAGTACGCGCACGAGCTGTCGGGACCCGATGTGGCGGTGGTCGTCCGGGCGGGCGCCCGGACGCTCGCCTCAACCCTCGCGGCGCCCGCGTCGCTGCGCCTGCCACCAAGGCGCGGCACCGTCGCGGTCGGGTCGCAGCGCTACCGCGCGGCGACCCAGACCTTCCCGGGCTTCGGCGGCGAGACCGTCACGGTGTCGGTGCTCTCGGCGGTGGTCGGCGGGCCGGCCGCGCGCGATCGGCTGCTGGCCATCGTGTTCATCGCCGCTTTCGTGGTGCTCGCGCTGTTCTTCGCGACGCTCTCCTCACGCGCGCTCCAAGCCCAGCTGGCCCGCTTCCTGGATGCCGCTCGGCGGCTGGGGGCCGGAGACTTCTCCTCACAGATCCGCACCTCGGGCAACGACGAGTTCGCGCAGCTGGGCGAGGAGTTCAACAGCATGTCACGCGAGCTGGAGCGGCGCTTGGCGCAGCTCGAGCAGGAGCGGGCGAGGGTGCGAAAGTCGATCCGCCGCATCGGCGAGGCGTTCGCCTCGGGCCTGGACCGCGACGCGCTGCTGCAGCTGGCCCTGCAGACCGCGATGGACGCCGCCGAGGCCGACCGGGCGAGGATCCGCGCAAGGCAGAGCCCGTCCGAGCCGCTGGAGGAGGCGCTGCGCGTGGGCCAGCTGGACACGCTGGAGGACGCGGTGCTCAGGGCCGAGCGGGCCGCTCTCGATGGGGATGGCGTCGGCGAGGCCTCGTCGGGCCCCACGCGCATCGTATCGGTCGCGCTCGGGCCGATCGCGCCAGGTGGCCCGCCGCACGGGGTGATCACCGTCTGCCGCGACGAGCGGGCGTTCAGCGCCGACGACACCGAGCTTCTTCGCTCGCTCGCCGCGCAGGCCACCCTCGCGCTGGCCAACGTGAGCATGCACCGCGACGTCCAGCGCCAGGCCGTGACCGACGACCTCACGGGCCTTGCGACCCACGGCCGCTTCCAGGAGCTGCTCGGCGCCGAGATGGAGGAGGTCCGCCGCTACCGCTATCCGGTGGGCCTGATCATGCTCGACATCGACAACTTCAAGGCGGTCAACGACCGCCACGGCCACCAGCAGGGCGATCGCGTGCTGCGCTGCGTCGCCGACACGCTGAGGTCGATCTCCCGCGACGTGGACGTGGTCGCTCGCTACGGCGGCGAGGAGCTGGCGATCATCCTCCCTCACACCGACGTCGACGGGGCCTACGAGATGGCGGAACGCTGCCGCCTGGCCGTGCAGTCGCTGAGGATTCCTCGCCTGGACGACGGGGAGCCGCTTGGCGTTACGATCAGCGCGGGGGTGGCCGCCACGACGGTCGGGGACAAGGACGGCCTGATCTCGGCCGCCGACGGCGCGCTGTATGTCGCAAAGCGCGAGGGCAAGAACAGGACGATCAGATCCGTCCAACAGGCCGCGCAGGTCGCCGGCGGCGAGTAGGCTTTAGCGGCGTATGGGCCTGCTTGAGGATGCGATTCGCGAGCACCTGGAGCTAAAGCGTCGCCGCGGTGCCGATCCGGCCGAGGTGGAGCGCGCGGAGCGCGAGGCCCTGGGACCCGTGAGAAGGACCCCCGAGCCGCTCGGCGACCCCGGCGAGGCCGCGGAGCGGGCGGCGTCGGAGGAGATGCTCCCCTCAGAGCTTGGCGAGGACGTCCGGGCCGCGGGCGCATACGACCACGCCGCGTCCGAGGACTTCGCCGCCGATGAGGTCGGCGACTACGAGCGCCAGCTCCAAGCGGAGCCGGGACCGCCGCCCGACCACGCGTTGGAGCCCTTCGAGGAGTCGTCAGCGTCCGCTTCGCAGTTCGACAGCGAGACCGCGGAGTTCAGGGTCGAGGATGAGCCATCCGGGCCCGACGACGGCGGGGACGTGCTGGAGGAGACGCCGGAGTTCCTGCAGGACGCGCCGGAGCACGACCGGCTGTGGTTCGAGCAGCGTCCGCCGCGCGACTTCGACTTCGACGACTGACTCAGGCCGTCCCGGGCGGAGCCCGGGACCCTCTAGACTCGCCGTCAAGGGGCCATAGCTCAGCTGGGAGAGCGCCTGCTTTGCAAGCAGGAGGTCGCCGGTTCGAGCCCGGCTGGCTCCACTGAAAAGGCCCTGGAAATCGCACCTTTCTAAGTGCGTGAGCGAGCCGGGCGAAAAACTGGGTACCAAAACTGGGTACCAAATCGACTCCGGAATCGCCTACTCCAGCTTCGCTGCCGCCACTTCCGCGACGCCAATCTCAACGCGGGCGTCGACCGAGCAGCTCGCCCAGCTCGCGCAGCTCGTCCCTTGCGGGCGTGTGCTCGAGCGCCGACTTGGCTATGGCTCGCACGGGCGAAGCGGTCAGGCCCTGCCTGCCGCCCATATCGGGACGCTGGTGAATGGCAAGGACATGCTCGTGCGGTTATCAAGGCAGGAGTGGCGGATCGATGGGGTCGCCGTGCGCTCGGACCACCGGTGGGCGTCCGGGACTTCGCTTGGCCGATACCGATCGCCGGGTCCGCGAGCGCGCAGTTTCGTCCCGGGAGAAGAGACGCGATCGGCTGAGCGGGCGTACACCGCCAGCGTGAGCCATCCCCGCGCGCTTGACGCGGATGGATCGGGCAAGGAGCAAGCACCGCCGTGCGTTCGCCTTACCTTAGGCGGAGCGACGGTGTCGCCGTCGCCGCTGGGCACTCAGACACGCCTACCGTGGCGGTTGCCTTCGGCGTAGGGCGATGATCGCTCCCGCCGCCGCGACCGCGGCGAGCGCGACGATGATCAAGCCCTGAACGGGCGGGCCGTTGCTGGCGTCCCCGGGGCCGGCGGCCGGCACCGACTTGATCGGGTGGCCTGCGGTCGCCGCGAGCTTGGTCACGGCGTTGATTGCCGCCCTGGCCAGGTCATTGCTCTGGCTGCCCACGGGTCTGGGCAGGCTCGTCCAGCCTGCTGGTCAGGTGGTCCGCGAGCATCAGGATCTGAAACGCCTCGTCGGGCTCCCCCTGGCGAAATCCGGTGTGCGAGACGAGGCTGCGCCATTGCGCCGAAGTGGCCCGTGAAGAGGCGTTGGAGACCTGCCGCTTGGCCCAGATGGTCGTTGGGTGCGGGCAGACGGAGATGTTCCGGACATGAAACCGCACCATTCGGCCAAGCGAGTTTCTCGCTCCTCCCGTTCCGCCCGTCGGCCCGTGCAGGCTTGTCGGGCGCCCGCCGGGCGCCCGGTGGAGTGAAGGCGTGCACGGCAGAGCCGCTCAGCGAGGGCGGATGAGCCGCCGCACCCCCGCCAGAGCCCGCTGCAGCCGACACAGCCGCAGCGAGCGCGAGATGCCGCCGCCTGGACCCTGCTCAGACGCTCGCCAGGGTGCGCATCGCGAGCCAGGTGCAGACAGTCGTGTCGGGAGCTCATCGCCAGACAGGCCGCCGTCGGCCTACCGAACCCCAGCAACACGCGATGCCACAGCCGCCTCGGCGGCCACCACCGTATGGCAGACCACCGTCGTCGGCCGCATCAGCACGGGCGTCGCTTGTCCGTAGGCGCCCACCACCACGCACGCCAGCACACCGCCAACAACAGGGCTGCGGCCGCGTCGGCAAACGGGCTGCTCGCAAGGCTCCGCACCCCAAAGACGCTCTCGACGCCAGCAATCTGCTGTTAACCAGCGAGCGCCCGCAGCAGACGGTCCACCGCGCCGCGAAGCTCCCGCAGCGCCGCCAACAGCGCCGACGCCTCGTCGCCTGCGCTGATACTCGCCTGTACAGCCCGCGTCGCGGCCTGCACCGCGGCCTTCGCCTCATCCAGGTCGCCAGCGCGCCGGTTGCGGACGCTCTCGCGGCTCGACTGCAGGTAGGCCTCCAGATCTCGGCGTCGGACACGAACACGCCGCGCGCCGGCCCGAACCGAGGCCAGCTCTCCGCGGTCGATCCAGTTGCGCACGGTCTGCTGATTGACCTTCAGCAGCGCAGCGATCTCGGCCACCGTCAAAAACTCGCCAGCAGGCCCGTCTGGCATTCCCTGAGTCTAACTGAGCCAAAAGCCAAATGGGTCGCGTCTCAGGTCGGGCTCATCCTCAGCCGGCTCGCACCGCCACCCGGACATAAACCATGGAGCACGAAGAAGCGTGAATGACCACTTCCAAACACCTCGCAGGTCACATCGTCGAATATCTGCGCGCGAATGCGCTGGGCGCGATCGCGCTGTTTGTCGCTTTGAGGGGCACGGGCTACGCGGCGGCCGGGCTTCGGGCCCATGCGGGACCGGCACGCCCGCCAGCGCTCAGGGCGCACGGGGTGGTGGTGGCGTGGGCCGTCGTTGCCGGCGGCGGCGCGATCTACCGCCACGGCCACGTCGTTGCGTGAGCGCCACGGCCGCATGTGCGGGCACCGGCTCTTACACGATCACCTGGAAGGGCATTCCGACGTTCCCGAAGCGTCACATCTACTGCGCCGCGCCGGTCACGGTCGACAGTCACTTCTCGCCGGCGAATCAATTGACGGGGCCCCGACCCCTTTGACGGCCGGCAGCGCGGTCGTCAGCACGCAGGGACACGTCGTGTGCGTGCAGACTCTGAACCCGTCCGGCCAGCCGTCCGCCCTTGGGTTCGAGGTTAACTTGATCTGCTCGGGCACGTAGAGGGGGCCGATCACGTCGCTGCGATCGCCGCTCCGGCCGTTTGCGATCCTCGCGGTCGCGGCGGGGCTCGCCTCCGTCGCCTGTGCCGCGATCGACCGGCGGCAAGGGGTTGACGCTCGTGCTCGGCAACCGACCGGGCTGGGCGCGAGCGTCGGCTCGAGCGCGAAACGCCCGTCCAAAGCGTCACGGGTCCTGAGCCAGTCGAGATCGTCGGCCGGCCGGCGCCGACATGGATCCTCGCGCCGCGCGGGCCGATGCTCGTACGGACCCCGCGCGGTGTCCGCGCCACACGCACTCCAGGAGCCACTCGTACTGCCCATCCCATGATCTGCGGCTTCTACCACACGGCGGCGCCGAAGACATCCCTCCTCCGGGAGGCAGGGCTCAGGGTAGCGCCGTGCTCGCCGCGTCAAGGGCACCGCTTCGCGGCTCGCTTCGCTCGGCCCTGACGGGCTGCCCTTGACCCGCCTGCGCGCGGCGCCCTGTCGCTCCCAAGGCTTCCAGCCGCGTTCGTGCGATCCGCCGCGCTCTTCGCGAGAATGGCGCGGGTGCTCCCCGACCATGAGTTCAAGCACCGCCCCGCCGCTGGCCGCCGCCGTGGCGTGGTCGCAGCCGCATCGACCAAGGCCCTGGGAGTCGGATTGAACCGGCTCGCCTTCACCCGGGAACGTCCGTCATGACTTCCGTCGTCCTACCCGCCACGGGCATGCCGGTCGCTCGGAAGCGCGACGTCTCCGGTCCTCTCCGCCGCTTCCGGCCCCATCTCGTCCTTGGCTACCAGGAGGAGCTATACCGCCTCGCCCTGCGGCTAGAGGCGATGCGCCACGACGAGGCTGAGCGCGAGCTCTCTCACGCGATCGAGGCCGCGGACCGCCGTCGCTCGCAATACGAGTCGCTCGGCATCGCCCTCGGGGACCTCATTCCGACTCTTCAGTGGGCGACTGCGCTTCGCGTGCTGCGTGACCTCCACGTCCAGGGCTGGACCTTCCAGACCGACGACGAAGGACTGCTCCTGAAAGCGCCGGGGACCACGAGGTCGAGTGATCCCGAGGTGGAGAAGGAAGCGGTTCGCCGCTCGTTCGCGTTCGCCCGGAATGCCCAGCTCGCCGAGCCGAGCGCCACGCGCTTCATCCGCGGCCTCGAGCGGCGCGGAGTGCAGACCCTCTTCGCTGATGGCCCGGACCTAGTCGAGCGGATTCGAGAGCACGGACCAGCGGCGATCCAACCCGAACTCGAGTTGATCGAGCATGGGGCTCGTGACCCGGGCACCGGACTGCTGCTCCAGGACATCTGGCGATACGCGCGGCACTTCTGGTCGATCCCGTACCAGAGCACGCCCGGGCGCAACATGTTCTACTTGGTCCGTGACGGGGCGGCCGACGGTCGTCCCCTCATCGGCATCGCGGCACTCGGCAACACCGTGTTGGGGCTCGCTCAGCGCGATGACTATGCCGGATGGAGTGCCAGCGGCCTGCGCTCGCGCTGGGCCGACCTGAGCGCCCGGAGGCGCCGCCGGCTCGCCGAGCGTCTGCTCGAGGTCGTGGAGGAGGGCATCGCCGAGACGTTCTCCGATGACATCTGGCCCGACGGCATCCCCGACGACTGGCGCGTTGCGGTGGCGGAAGCGGAGCGCATTGAGCAGGCGGCAGCGGAGCAGCGCGTTCGAGAGCTCGGTCACCATGACGGTGCGCGCGACGAGGAGTACTTGGCCGTCCGCGCCGCGCACACCGCGGTCCAGAAGGGCGAACTCGACGGCATCGATTGGCAGGCGCTGGCGACAACCGCCCTCTACAGCCGGAAGCGGGCCGGGACGCTTGCCGACCTCGTCCGCGCGCGGGGGATACTGAAGGATCTCGGCGCGCCGGATCCGGCATCTGTTGAGCGAGCGCTCGAGAGCGAGGCCGGCGTCCGCGCCCTCGAAGCCGCGCTCCGCCGCATCAAGCAGGGCGTTATCGCATCCAACGTGATGGAGCTGATCACGTGCGGCGCAGTCCCGCCGTATCGGGATCTCCTCGGCGGGAAGCTGGTCGCCCTCATGATGCTCAGCCGGGCGGTGGTCAAGGACTACGAGCAGAAGTACTCCGGTCAGGTCAGCCTCATTGCATCCGGCCTCGCCGGTCGTCCCATCGTTCGTCCGGCGCGCCTCGCGTGGCTCACGACGTCGAGCCTCTACGCGGTCGGTAGCAGCCAGTACAACCGGCTCAAGCTCTCGACCGAGTCTGGCGACCTCAGCTATAAGCGGATCGGCACAACCGAGAGCTTCGGGACCGTCCACTTCGCACCGGAGACGGTGTTGGCGCTCAACCAGATCGCGCGCCTCGCTGACGCCAACCGCAGGCGGGTCAACAACCTTTTCGGCGAGGGCACGAGCCCGAAGATGCGTCTCGTCCGCGCCGGGCTCGAGGCGCTCGGTCTCGATGCCAACGTCTTCCTCCGTCACCACTCGCCGCGGCTGCTCTATGGCGCCGCGCTGTGCTCGAACCTTCCCGACCTCCTGATCGGACTGAGCGACAAGCCTAAGTACGTACTCCCTCCGGGGCCGGCGTCCACCGAGATCATCGTCGACCACTGGCGCAAGCGCTGGCTGTCGCGTCGCCTCCAGCGCGAGGAGATCCTTGCGCGCGTCGCGGCGGAGCGAGTCGACGACTTCCTGCTCGGCCAGGATGCGGCGCTCTCCGACAGAGACTCCGCCGCAAGCCGCGCCGGCGCTCCAGACGGCGACGACATCGCCGCGTATCGCGTGACAGCGACCGCCGACGACAGGACATTCCTCGAGCGCCTCTACCGCAGCACGAAGAGCTATGCCGACCGTCTCAGCCAGGACGAACTGGAGGCCATCCACGTCGATCTCGGAGTCGACGGCTATCTGCTCGAGGAGGCCGAGGCGAAGAAGCAGATCATCATCACCGGCAACCCGGGGGATGGGAAAACCCACCTCATCGAGCGGCTGCGCCCGCAGCTCGAAGCGCTCGGCGCCGAGGTCATCACCGACGCCAATGCCGTCTCCGACGACGACACACTCGACACGTGGGCCCGCTGCCGCGATGAGGAGCGTCCGTTCGTTCTCGCCATCAACGAGTGGCCGCTGTACGTCCTGCAGCGCGCCGCCAAGGCGCGCAGCTTCGGACCCGTGCAGGAAGCCCTGCGTCAGGTCCGGTCCGCCCGTTATTTCGTCGACGCGCGTAAGCCCGAACCGCCTGCCGACGGCGTCGTCACGATCGACCTCGCTCTCCGCAACCTGCTAGCGCCGAGCGTCGTCACCAAGGTGATTGAGCGCCTGACGGATGAGCGGTTCTACACCGGGCTCGATGAGGCCGACCCCATGCTCACTAACCGCGCCGCGCTCATGCATCCCCAGGTCGCTGAACGACTGGGAAAGCTGCTTGAGGTCGTCGGACTGCGCCTCGGCCACGTCACCATGCGTCAGTTGGTTGGGTTCATCGCCTTCCTGCTCTCCGGCGGACAGGCAGCCGCTGACCGACTCAAGAGCGGACAGGACGCGACCGGCCTCGCCTACTCCAACCTCGCCTTCGAGGGGGGAATCGGGCTTCTCTTCGAGGCGGTCCGCCAAGTGTTCGACCCGGCCGCGCTGACGCACCCGACCTGGGATGAGCGGCTGTGGCGGGGCGAAACCGATCCCGCCGACTGGCTCTCCGGCGCGCCCGCGTCGGTCCTCACGCTCCCGTCGGGACGCGAGCGCGGCTTCCGCGCCATCAAGCGCCGATTCTTCTTTGAGCACGCCGCCGGCGACCAACTCTTCCAGCTCGTTCCCCACGACGAGATCGAGTTTGAGGAGCTTCTCGAGAAGGGCGCTGCTGGCACCGCGGGTCTGGTCCGCAACCTCGTCCTCGCGCTTAACCGGTTCTACGAGCCCGACTTCCCCGAGAAACAGCGGGATCGCCTTCTCCTCTGGCAGAGCCATCGCTACGACGTCCGCGCGCCGGCAGCGTTCGTCTCGCTCCGTTCTCTCTCCCACCAGGACCTGCGCATCGTGGCGCTGCGCTACGCGGAATGGGTCGAGAAGTGGCTACCTCCCGAGCAGCAGGCCCGCCGCAGCTTCGCTCTGGTGGCGGAGGTCGGCGGTGCCGATGTCGCCGTGCTGGAAATTGACCGCGAGCTGTATCTCACCTTGCTTGAGGCCCAGCGCGGCCTCGGTCGTTCCAGTTGGTCACGTACCGCGACCCGCCGGATCACCCGCTTCGTCGACCAGATCGATCGCGCCACCGAACCCGCGACGGCGAGCGGTGTCGAGGATGTCAGAATCCGCAACGTGGCCACCGACCTCGACGAGCAGTTCTCGGTCCAACGACGGCCCCCCAGGTTCCAGGTATGAGTCTCGCCGACCCCTACCAGATGCTCCAGGACGTCTGCGACCGGGAGCTCGGGTTCCAGCCGCTCAACTTTTCGATCAAGCCCGTCCACGTTGCCAACGGCCTGGCGCGCGCGCTCACCCAGCGCAGCTACAAGACCGACGCGCTGGCGCGCACGCTCCGTCGGTACGTCATCAAGCAGAAGCTCGGAGTCGAGCAGGAGCGCCATCCCAACAGCGAGATTCTCGAGAAGTACGCTGACGCCTTCGAGCCTCTCCGCGGACCGGCGCCTGACCCGCAGCGCCTCAGCCGCCTGCGGGCGCTCTCGCTCGACGTGCTCGGCGCCGACGGCGCGGTCTTCGACCAAGAGGACAAGTCCTCCTACACCCTCGCCAACGAGCGCTTCATCACGAAGGATCCGTCGGACCGGCGCGCGGGGCTCTTCCTCGCCCGGCTTCTTCAGGCGGAGCACGGAGGCGCCGATGGCGCCGCGGATCTCCTCCTGGATCTGCTGACCTCGGAGACGGACGCGTGGACGACTCTCGCTCTGCCGCTCCTGCAATTTGGATCAGTCCGCGAGGAGAACGCGGAAGGTGAGGCCGCAGAGCGGGCCGCGATGGCCGACCATCTCTTCGCCACGACCGACGGCCGGCTCGACTCGCGCACTCTCGCAACCCTCCGCGAGTCCTACGACCGGCTCGCCCGCTTCGAGCGCATCGCGGGATCCAAGCTGAACTCGCTGCGGCGCCTCGTTCTCTTCGGGTGCTTCGCTCTCCACGTCCACGCCATCTCGCGATTGAACGAGCGCAACCCGACGCGCCCGCGGCCTCCCATGCTGCTCGACATGTTCGACGGCACGGTGACATCGGTGCGCGACGCCAGCCGCGCCACCCTGCGCGCCGCCGGCGACGCCATCGAATTCCTCATCCTCGAGTGCTTCAAGGAGGAGGTAGAGGTCGCCGGCACGTCCGAGGAAGAGCTGCTCAGCGCCCTCAACGAGCAGGGCGCAAACGAAACCCTCGTCAAGGACTTCCAGACCTACGCCAGCGGCGAGCACGAGCCCGTCGACGCGCTGGCCAGAGCCCTCGTCGACGCGGCCTTCGCCAAGGCTCGCGAACACCCGATCGGCTCACTCGTCGAACTCGGGCGTCGCGCCGGATTCCTCTCGCCGTGGGCGAATAGCGGCCGTGGAGGCAAGCTCCAGAAGCGGTACACCGCTACCGCCGAGTTCCTCGAGACCCTGGTCGCCGCCACCGTCGACCCTGACGAGCCGCTTGAGTTCCCGGAGTTCCTCGACCGTCTTAGGGACGACTTCGGAATGCTCCTGGGCCGACCTGAGGACGATCCAATCATCCGCCGCAACAACCTCACACCCGAGCAGTTCGGTCCACCGACCTCGATTAACGAGGAGGACCTACGGCGCAACGTCACTGCGCTGCGCCATCTCCTGATTGAAACGGGCTATGGAAAGAGCTATGCCGACGGCCGGACGATCGTGACGACCGAGCCTGAGGTCCTCGTGTGAGCGCCGCCACGCACACGCCGGAGCAGCTCCTCGCCGAGCTCATCAGCGAGGCCGTACGCCCGTACGCGGGAGCCGTCGGGGTGATCGTCCGCGACGTGCTCTCTCCCGATCCGAAGACACTCCTCGATCGACTTAAGGCAATGCACGACGAGGAGGGCTTCCCCGACCTCCGTATCGCATACCTACGACCCGGCGGTGACGAGGCGGCGAAGGAGGTCGGACTAGACGGCGACGTCTTCAGTACCGAGATCGAGCAGGCGGAGCGTTGGCGCAACGAGCGCGATCTGGAGGCACTCATCGTCGTCGTCGCCCGTGGTGACGAGGCCAAGCTCTCGTCGCTGGAGGACTTCGGAACCGTCACGTCGCAGGACCTGAAGGGCGCGCTCGTCGAGCGCGCCATGGGTGGACCTGCGGGCGAGAATGACGTCCAGACGCTCCTCTGGCAGATGCTCGCCAGGGACGCCGCAGTCGGGCTCGGTCAGCTTGTCGACTACTACCTATCGCTCGAGGGCAAGGACGGCGCCGACTTCAAGACAGCGTCCTCGCGCGAATTGCACCGGCTCGGGCTGTTGCCCGATCCCACCCTCTTCGACAACCCGAAGCCTGCGGCGATGCAGAAGCGCCTGCAGTCGAACCGCGAGATTGTCGAGCGCCTTCAGATGCTGACGCCGAAGGATCGCCGCACGATCAAGCAGGTCGTCGAGGGCGAGACCGATCCCGATGAGAAGGCGACGCTGCGAGAGGCCCTCGACCAACTCCACCGCACACGATCCGCCGGTGGCGCGACGGGCACCATCGACTACGACCACGCCGAGCGCCTGATCAAGGCGCGCACGAAGAAGCCCGCGCCCACCAACGGTAAGCCGCCTCGGCCGGCGACGGAGCGATCGGCCGATGTCGCCTCGGAGGCCCTCGTCGATCCGGACCGCATCGGGGACCTCAGCGAGTTGCTTGAGAACCTCCAGCAGACGCTCGAGAACGCGGACGAAACATCCGTCCGCACGGAGAAGGTCCGTACCCAGCTCTCAGAATCGTCGACCGAGGCCTTCACCACTGTCCGGCTCGACGTGATGAACCTTGTCGCGAAGCTCCTTGACGACGGGGTCTACGGTGGGCTCGTCCAGATCGACCTTGAAGACATCGACGACCTGCTCCGGCGCTTCAACGTGCAGGAGCATGTCATCGCCAAGTGGGAGCGCGATGACATCCGCAGGGTCCTCGACCACATCGCCGAGGCGTCCGACGGCGGGGCCGTCATCGCCGAACGCTTCGACGACTACGACGCGGCGCGCACCGCGATCCTGCCGTTCCTAAGGGCCCTGACCAGTGAGCCGCTCGTCGTCGCCGCCGACACCGAGGCACGAGGGAAGCTGCTCGCGGCCGTCGGGGCGTACGAGAAGCTCACCCGCGGGCTGCGCGAGCACTACGACGAGATCTTCGAGGCCGTCGGTTCCGACGTCGACGAGCTTGTCGGACGTCTACTCCTGACCGACATCATCGTGATCAAGGGCGGGGAGCGACTCTTCGCGCTGCTCAGCCCGGTCCACCCGCTCTACGTCTGGCACTACGCCACCTACGCCGATCTCGTCGAGACGCAGCGCGAGCGCCTTGACGACCGCGACAAGGCACTTGTCGCCGATGCAGCACGTCGCCTACCGAACTTCCTTACCTCGCTCTATGTCCCCGCGGCGGTCCTCGGCCAGGGCAACTCGCTGACATACGCCGGGCGGCTCAGCCAACTCCCCTACTTCTCCGACGCCGTAGAGAGCAGCGCCAGCGACGACGGCGTAGATGCAATCTCGGATTTGCTCACCGGGTACCTGGCCCTGGAGCCCCACGCCCGCGCGGGTTTCCGAGTGGCGCTCGTTGACCCGCCCGACGCTGGCGCCTACCTGCGCACAATGGTCGAACTCCGCGACGCCGGCGTGCTCGACGGCGCCCACGTCGTCGTCTACCGGCATCAGGCCGCGCGGCTCTCCGTCGAACTCCGGCTAGACGAGGACGACGAGGACCGCGTCGCCCAGGTCTTCCGAGCGCTCAACATGGATCGTCGGTTCACATTTGAGGTGCGCGACCTCCCCGCCGACCAGGTCGGTCCCGGAGACGAGGAGCCCTTCCATGTTGCGGTTGTGTTCGACCGGAGCGGGGGACGGACCACTCGCGCGCGGCCGGCGGCCCATCCCATCCAGCCGCTCGCCATTCCCAGGCGGATCCACTACAGCACCGTCCACCAGACCGTCGAACTCGAGCCCGCGCCGGGCGGGCTGTTCGAGTCCTACTACAAGGTCGTCGGGCGCATTGCGGAGGGCAGCGGACAGGCCGCGTACCTCGCCGTCCATCAGGAGAAGGAACTGCGCGATGCCCTCGACGCACTGGCCCAGCGGGTCGCCTGGACCGCCGTTGCGGATCGCCAGGTCGACCGCGATCTAACGATCGGTGCGCTTCGGATTTTCACCGCCCGTGATGGCGAGCGGGACGTCGCCGCCTTCGCCAGGACGACAGCCGCTTTCCGCCGCCCGTTGCGGGAGGTCGCCCGCCACTACAACACCTTCATCACCGACGACGAACGCGACGATCTGCTCCGGCAGCTCAGCGATCTCCTCGACTCGGGGCTGCTCAACGTCAAGCCCGATCACACCGGCAAGACCAACGAGAGCCGCGTCAAGGGTCTCCTCGCGACCCTTATCGCCGCCCGGTGGTACCGCAAGGACGCGCCGCCTGGAACACGCCTCCTCGTGAGCCTCGACAGCCGCGAGGCGCGCCGGTGGATGCACCTCAGCGACGACCCGCTGCGCGCCGACCTGGTCGGATTCGAGTGGACCAACGACCACTGCACCGTCACGGTCATCGAAGTCAAGTCGGTTGAGGCCACCGCCAGCGAGTACAAGATTGAGAACGGCACCATCAGTGGACCGGCGGTCAAGCAGATGCTGGCCACGCGGCGCCTCCTCGCCGCCGTTCTTGCCGAGGATCGCGACGATGAGCTAATCACGACGCCCGCCCGACGGGAGGTTCTCCGCGAGCACCTCTACCGGGAGTTGACCAAGGGGGCTTACCCGCCCAAGGAGCGCAAGCTATGGGCCGACCGGTTGCAGCGCCTGCTTGACGGCGAGGTCAAGGCTGAGGTCGGCTGTCACCTCATTGACGTCCGCCTCGGCGTCGACGCGTCGACTCTTCATGACCGCACCGTCGTCGCCGAGGACGGCGAGGAGACCGTTCCGACTCGCGTCCGCGAACTCAACGAGGAACTCATCGAAGCGCTCAACGCACCCGAGTTGCCGCCCCGGGAGGACGGCGGCGAGCAGCCTCCGCCTGAGGAGCCCGAGGGTCCGGAGGCTCCGGAGCCCTCGGACGGCGACATGGCCGCACCGGTCGAGTTGGAGCCGGCCGAGCCGCCTCCCACTCCCGGCGACGGAGGAGCGCCCGAGCCCGTCGCCGAATCACCCGCTGAGTCGGCGAAACCAGCTGCCGAGCCCGAGCCCGAGCCCGAGTCGGAGGTGGCTCGACCGCGCGCCCTGCTCGGTACTGCGCCCGGCACCTATGGAAAGCCCCGGGAGATCTGGTTCGACCCAAACCTCCCGGGCCAGAAGTTGCCCAACCCGCACATCTCGATCACTGGGGAGACTGGGTCGGGCAAGACCCAGGCGACCAAGGCGATCGTCTCGGAACTCGGGGAGCAAGGCCTTCCCGCCCTTATTCTCGACTTCAAGGACGACTACTCCGACGAGTCGTTCATCGAGGCGGAGCGCTTCCGGCTTTACGACGCAAGCTTCAGCTCCTTGCCGTTCAACCCGCTGACCCCGGCCATCGACAAGCGGCAAGACCTCATCAACCCCTCGCAGCACATCTACCAGATCGCCGACATCATCAAGCGCATCTACAAGCTCGGAGACCAGCAGGCTTTCCGGTTGCGCGAGGCAATCAAGCGGGCTTACGAACTCGCAGGGATCTCGCTGCGTCCCGCGCCTCTCGAAGCGGGGAAGTCGTTCCCGCCGTTCGATGTCGTCCAGCAGGAACTTATGGACGACAACGCCAACGAGCCTCTCCTCGGCCGACTCTCGCCGATCTTTGACCTCGGCCTCTTCGCCACCGACGCCGAGCAGTCCAACTTCGAGGAGTTCCTCCAGGCCAGCGCGGTCATCCGCCTCGGTCAGTTGCCGAGCGATGAGGTGAAGAACTCCGTCGCCGAATTCTTCCTCATGGCCCTCTACAACTACCTCATCCGGCAGCCGCAAACCCACACGCTCGGCCGGCTTCTCGTCCTCGACGAGGCGTGGCGGGTTGTGGAATCGCCGTTCCTGACGCCGCTCATGCGCGAGGGCCGGGCATTCGGCCTCGGTGTCCTAATCGCAAGCCAGTTCCCCCGCGACCTACCCGAGGCCGTCCGTGGATCCACCGCGACCCGGCTGTTCTTCAGCCAGGGGCAGGTCGAGCAGATCCGTGAGATCCAACGGACCATAGTTGGCAAGACCTCGGGGCCCGAGGCCGAACACATCGCCAGTGTCGTGCGCGGCCTGACTCCGCTCTCCTGCGTGATGCACAGCACCCAGTACACCCCGTTCGTGCGGGTCGCCATCACGCCGTACTTTCAGCGTCGCTCGGCCGCCGAGATCGCCTGAGCACGCGGGGAGTGAGGCCTCAGTCACTTACGACTGCACGTGGCCGCCGAACCCGCACGAGGCCCCGCGGACCGGGTGGTGCTGCGGCATCGCATGTCATTCCGCTCATCACGCGGCCGGCGATGCTCGAAGGATCAGGCGCGCCCGCCGCATACCCGGCCCACGAGACCACCGTGATCAGCCGCGGTGGGCTGACGCAGCAGCCCGCGTCAGCGCGCCGGCGGGCGAACTCGAGCTCGAGTGCTGCCCAGTACGGTTCGTAGAGCGCGAGCAGTTCCGCGGGCCGGACGACCTGTAGACCGAATTCGGCCAGGGCCGCGCGATGCGCCCAAAACGTCCGTTGGTCAAACGTCAGGACGGCCGGGATGTTCGCCAGGAGAGCACGAGTAGCAACCAAGCGATCGCCTCGGTCGCGTAGGAAGCCCAGCGGCCCTATGGGGGCGATCACTTCTTCGACCGAGCAGACCCCAAGCCCGCGCAGGATGAGCGCCGAGACTCGTACCGGTTCCGTGGCAACAGTAAGCCGACCGCGATACCGGGGTACGCGTTAGCCGTCCAGTCCCCCTGATGACGGGCGAGGAACTGAAGCACGTTGAGCCCATCGCGCAGCCGCTCGCTCGGGTTACTCTCGTTCACATCTGGGCGTACCTCCTGCGTTGTCGTGACGGACAAAAGCGGAGGCTACGCCCGGATCTACTTTTCCCCGGCTACTGGGATGTCACCCGAACGATCACCTACGGGATTGACACCTTCGCCGAGCCGCCTCCGCGCTTGATGGGCAGCCCGGTGGTCGCGACGTACGCGAGGTGCTTCTGAATGCGTTCCCGACGGGCGACGATCGCCTCGAGCGCGACCGTCTCAAGCTCAGAGTTGAAGGTCGCGATGTCGGCCCGAGCGCTCGTCAGGTTTGGTCTCTACACGCTCGATGAACTTGTCGATATGGGCGGTGATGTCAAGCGGGTGATCATCCGGGTAGTGGATGTCGATCAGCAGCTCGTCGTCGGCGACGCGCGCGTGTAACTGGACCAGGATGTGGCTGCTCGGCAGGAAGCGAAAGATGTCCTTATCTCCCGTGAATGGCACGTGCGCGACGGTCTCATGGCCGGGGACGTAGGTGGGTGCGAAGCGGATGAGCCGGCTGGAGTCCCACGACACATGCACCTGCGCGGGGCGCAGCTCCTCCATATACGCATCCTCGCGCTTGAGGGCTGGCGCCTCGACGCGGTAGCGCTCGCTGGGGCCCTTTGCTGGTACTCCAACTGCCCCGCCCCCCAGACGCAATGAGCACCGCCGCGCTCACGGCTCCGCCAGCGGTGTGAACTAGTCACCTCCTGGCTGCGGCTGCTCCGTCGCCAAGCGGTGGCGCCCGACGCGGCGAGCTCACAGCGCGAAAGCAGTTCCGCCCGTCATGCGCTCAATCCCACTCGTGGATCCCGATTGCGCGTGGCTCCTCATCTATCGATGCCAAGGCTTGTCCGCTTGAGGGGGGTTGCGATGTTCACGCTTTCGTCACTCCGGCGCGCGCCGCGCCGGTAGCTTTCCCGGCCGTGTCGAGGCTGAGCCGTCGTGAACTGCTGCGCGTCGTTGCCGGCGCCGGGATCGGCGTGGCGGCTGGGAGCACGCGGGCGTGGGCGAGCGCGCCGGCCGCGAGGCTGCTGCGCCGCGCCGGCTGCCACCAGCCCGGCCGGATCCGATCTGGGCGCGGTCGATCACCTGATCTTCTTGGTGATGGAGAACCGCTCCTACGACCACTACTTCGGCGCGTACCCGAAGGGCCGCGGCTTCGACGACCATCCGAAGGACTCGCTCGGTGCGTTCGCACAGCCTTATCCGGGCGGCGGTTCGCTGCAGCCGCCAGACGTGCTGCTGCCGTTCCATCTGGACGTCGCGCAGGGCTACGGCTGTACGCAGGACATTGGCCACGGCTGGGGCACCCAGCACAGTTCTTGGGACGGCGGCAAGATGGACGGCTTTGTCAAGGCGCACGTGTCGGGAACTGGGGGCGGCGGCGTGGCCACGATGGGCTACTACCAGCGGGCGGATCTGCCTTACCACTGGGCGCTCGCGGACACATTCACGCTCTGCGACGGCTACCACTGCTCCGTGCTCGGCCCGACGCATCCCAACCGGCTGATGGCGGTGTGCGGGACGATCGACCCGGCCGGCAGGCATGGCGTGCCGATCACGGACACCAACAGCGACCCCGGCTACCAGTGGAGCTTGACCTGCACGACCGTCCAGGAGCTGCTCGAGGACGCCGGGATCTCCTGGAAGTACTACAACCCCTCGAACGTGTACCCGCCGCTGAGGTACGCGGACCTGGCCTCGCGGCCCGAGTGGAACCCGGCGCTATACAACCCCTCAAGCGACCCGGACTCAATTGGCGTGGACGACAACATCATGCCCTACTTCAAAGCGTTCGAGAACCAGTCCTCATCGCTGTACCAGAAGGCGTTCCTGCCTGGCTTCCCCGGCGACTTCTTCACCGACGTGACCCCCCGTCGCCCGCGCCCGCTCGCAGCTGACCGGCAAGCCGCTCGAGCACCGAGGGTGGTGATGGGGTCGGCGGCTGGGCGCGGCCGCGCTGAACTGGTCCTCAGAGGCAGGCGATGGTGAACGGTCAATATGACTCGCATAATGTGCCGATGCGCCGATCACGTGCCCGCCGGTCCCTCGATCTCGATCAGGCAGCCGGCCCGGTCGGGGTCCTGGGGCACGAAGTTCGCCAGACGCGAGCCTGGGCCGATGCGGTCCAGCAGGCCGAGGGTCAGGCCGCGATGCAGCGCGCACACGACCGGTTGGTTCGCGCGCACGGCATCGCGATAGGGGCAGTGCCCCAGCACGAACGTGACGCGACCGGGGTCCGTGGCCCGTCGCCGTGGCGCGAATCCAAGCGCGCTGAGCGCTCGAGCCATCGCCTCATCTGAGCGATCGCGGCCTCCGGCGGGCCCGAGCTCGCGGCCCAGCTCGCGGCCGGTGCGCTCCACCTCCGTCAGGCGCCGGGGCCGGTCGGGGATGCTGCGCGCAAGCCACGCCGCCAGCTGTCGGTAGGCGCCGGGCGGCTGGCTGCCCGGCGGTGCCTCGGCGGCGATCGACCAGCGATCGCGCGGCCGCCCAACGGCCTGAGGAGTTCGCGCGCGCGTCACCAGGCCGGCCTCGCGCAGCCGCTCCAGACGGACGCGCACTCCGCTTGGATGCAACCCCAGCTCGGCCGCCAGCTCGCTGGTCGTAGCTGATCCTCTCAGGTTCGCCAGGAGCGTGAACAGCCGCGCGCGTGTCGGCGCAGAGAACACGCCGCCAGGGCGGCCAGACCCACCGCGGGACACGACTCCAGTCTCCCACACGGTTTGGGATGCGCCGACCTCGGCACGTAAGCGAGGATCGCTCGCCGATCTTAGGGCGTCGTGGACGCCGCAACCCCGCGGCAACCGCGATCACCGGATGGCGGATCCGGGCCGTCCGGTTCGAGCCCCGGCGCGAACCGGTGCTATGAGGCCGCCCAGACGCCGAGCTGGGCGGCCTCGCGCCGTGCGGTCGCGGCGAGGGGGGATCCAGGTCCAGGATGCGAACCGTTGCGACTGGCTGATGGCGGCCGCCGACCTGGATGATCAGCCTCGCTGACCTCGCTCATCAGCCAGCCTCGGTGATCGCGGTCATCAATCGGAGACGGCGCGTCCGGTCCGCCCAAAGCGCTGGGCGACCAACGATCGCCCGGCGCCAGCCGCGGCGCCCGCGATCTGTGCTGCGATGGCCACGACGGCGGCGAGACGCAGGGCGAGCGCAGCCGGTTCGAGGAAGGCCAGGCCAGGCACCCCGACAAGTGCCCAGGCGAGCACGGCGATGGCGCACACGCCAGCGATGGCGCGGTCGCGCAACGGCCGCGGCGCGGGCATGCCTGTCGCGAGGCGGCGCAGGCGCGCGAGCACCGCGAGCAGGTGCAGCAGCGAACCGGCCACCGTCAGCCCGATCCAGCCCGCCAGCAGCACCGCGGCGAGCGCCGGGCGAGCCGACGGGCCAAGTGGTCCCGCAGCGCCGTCGAGGATGGCCGACCCCAGCGCCAGGCCGAGGCCGGCGACCAGAAAGCCCTGAGCGAGGGCGACCAGCCGGGCTGGGAGCGACAGTGGCCCGCCACGGGCACGCAGCGATGCGGCGATGTTGCTTGCCAGCAGCGCCGCCGCCATCAGTAGCGCAGACCAGCCGGCGACCGCCAGCCCGTCGATGGCGAACGCTGCCGAGGCGGCGACCGTGGCCACGCCGAGCAGCCACGCCGCAAACGCCGGCCCCTGCAGCCGCTCGAATCGCAGCTGGGTCCCGGTCAGCGACGGGAAGAAGGTGTGCAGCGTGCCGACGGTCGCGGTGCCCAGCCATCCGGCCAGGTTCAGCGCCATGTGGGCGCCCAGCAGCGACCCGTAGCGCCAGGCCACGCCGCCGGCCAGCAACACGCCGGCGAGCGCACCCACAGCCAGGCAGCTGGCTGACGCCTGATACCAACGCACCGCCCACCGCGCCAGCTGCAGCGACCGGCGCCGCATCGCATGCAACGAGGCCGCGAACAGCAACAGCCCGACCCCGAGCAGCGCACCGCCTCCATCGACCAGTGCCCGATCGCCGCTTGGCACCCCAGCTGCGACCACCGCTGTCGCGATGTTCCAGACCATGAGCTGCGCCGCGAGCTGGAATTTCCCCGTAATGGGGTATCCATTTACGTCCGGTAGCGCGGGTACGGTGCGGTGGTGCCGACAGCGGGCAGCGACTATCCGGGCTCCTACGCGGAGTTCGTGGCCTGGTTTCCCGACGAGCCCGGGTAG
>Ga0070737_10002029_pt1 | contig 25745 bp, 19 predicted proteins | sample Coa_R1_10_FD_66438 | JGI IMG/M metagenome (GOLD analysis project Ga0070737, IMG submission 66438) | Surface soil microbial communities from Centralia Pennsylvania, which are recovering from an underground coalmine fire - Coalmine... | ecosystem: Environmental > Terrestrial > Soil > Unclassified... | reverse complement strand
TTATCGAGCAGGTCCCAGTTGTGGATCGCCTGGCCATTGTTCTTGGCGTTAATGGTGAGCGGCTGGCCGACTTTGACCGTCATTGCCGTGACCGAGAACTTGTTGTCGGTCATCACCTCGGTGACCGTCTGCGCCGTCTCGGTCGCCATCCGGCTGTTGTCGGCGCAGGAGCGCCAGTGAGCAGGTCGCTGCGGAGGATCTCATCCGCACGGATGCGGCGATCGCGGCGCTCTGGCCGGCAGTGCTCGCCGGGCAGGGGTGGGCGGTGACCGGTTGGTGGCGCTGCTGACCTACCAGCTGCAAGCGCTGGGGATGGAGCGGCTTGCGGCAGGAAGCGGACGTGGGCCAGGTCCTGGCGGGCTACCTGGCCCACCTGGCGGAGGGATAACCGCGCGAGTGTGTATCATCCAGAGGCCACCACGAGCAACCTGCCCTCACCGCGCCCCATATGATCACGGGCGCTCAGGCGAGCGGGCGGTCGCCGATGATGCCTGCGCTAGCCAGCGCATCGATCCTTGCTCCTGTCAGGCCAAGCAGCTCCGCAAGCACGAAGCGATTGTGCTGGCCTAGAGCGGGCGCATCGGCTCGGTAGCTGGCAGGGGTCCTCGAGAGATGAATCGGCAACCCTGGGTAGAAATGCGTGCCAGCATCGGGATGCTCCAGGCGTGGGAAAAAACCGCGCGCCACGAGATGAGGGTTCGTGGCAAGGTCACGTCCGTCGCACACGACCCCTGCGGGCACACCGACCTGTTGCAGCTCATCCATCACGTCGAAAGCGTCGCGCTCGCGCGTCCACGCGGCAATGATCGCATCAAGCTCATCCTGGTGATACCAGCGTGCCAGTGGCGTGGCAAACCGCTTGTCAGTGTTGAGCCACGGCTGGCCGAGCACGCCGCACAAGGCTTGCCATTCGTTGTTAGATCGCACTGCAATCGTGATCCAGCGATCCTCGCCACGACATGGGTAACACCCATGCGGCGCCATCCAGGGATGGCGGTTGCCGAGCCGTGGTGGTAATGTACCGGTCAGCTGATACGCAAGCACGAATTCCCCGATCATCGCAACGGCGCTCTCGATCTGCGCGAGTTCGACATGTTGCCCTTCGCCTGTGCGTCGCCGGTGCCAAAGGGCAAGCAGGACAGCCCCCGCGGCATGTATACCAGCCACAGGATCGGGGTAGGCAACCCCAAGCCGCTGCGGTCCCCGATCGGGATAGCCCATCAGATATGACAGCCCAGCTTCGGGTTCGAGCGTCGTCCCGTAGGCCACACGGTCGCGGTATGGCCCCGAGAGGCCATAGCCTGGCATTGAGACGAGAATGATATCAGGGCGCACTGCACGCAGATGCCCGTAATCGATCCCGAGATTGTTCAGCACACGTGGGCTATAGTTCTCAATGACAACGTCGCTGATTGCTACGAGCTGCCGGAAGATCTCGACTCCCTCCGGGCGGTTCAGTTCGAGCGTGATGCCAAGCTTATTGCGATTCATCTCGTTGATGAACGCATTGCGATTCCATCCGCGTTCACCCCGTTCATTGTTGGGGTAGAAACCGCTACGCTTCACCTGCCAGTCTGGTACCGCTGCCGGGCCGCGCTGGCCCCTGCTTTCGATGCGGATCGCTTCGGCGCCTAGGTCGGTGAGAATCCGTACCGCGAGCGGCCCAGACCAGACGCGCGTGAGGTCGAGAATACGTATACCCTGGAGCGCTGTTTGCATCGCTCTCTCCATGCAGCAAGGAGTTAGATCCCGCCCAGTGCGCGAAGGCGGCCGAGATCGGTGTGAGCCTCTCCTGCTTCTTCCAGGGTTTCAACGCTGTGCTCCGAGAGCAACGGCGCACGTTGGATTGAGCCGTCCGCAGCAGGCAGGTGGAAAGGAAGGCCCGGATAGAGCAATCGCCCAGCGTATGGATGGGCGATCTCTTGCCAGAAACCGCGCTGCTGCAGATGCGGATCGGCGAGTAAATCCGCGATGGTTGCCACACGTGCACAGGGAACACGCATCTCCTGGCATAAGGCGACGACCTCTGCCGATGTACGCACCGCGAACCACGGGCTGATGATGGCATCAAGTTCGTCGGCATGTTCAAGCCGGGCAAGGTTGGTTGCAAAGCGAGGATCTTCGCCGAGATCTGGACGGTTAATGAGAACGAAGAAGCGCTGCGCCTGTTCATCAGTTGATATGCCAATAGAGATATAACCGTCTGCCGTCGGGTAGATCGTGATCGGATGGCCGGAGTCATAGCGATTGCCAATGCGACGCTGCACCATGCCGGAATAGGAGTACCGGCTGATCGTCCACTGATGCGAGGCAGCGATAGCCTCGAATGCGCTAATATCCAGAAACTGGCCACCATGGCCATCCGCTCGTGCCCAGAGCGCGGCCATAACGCCTACAAAAGCGTATACGCCAGCCAGGTAAGAGGGTTGCGCCCCCGGGCCTTGCAACGGTTCGCGGTCTGGATCGCCGGTGAGCGCCATATAACCACCGAGGGCGTAGAGCGTCAGTTCGGTAGCCTGGTAGGTCGCGTAGGGGCCGTCGTTACCAAAGGGTGTGACCGATACATAGATGAGATCTGGTGCAATTGCAGCGATCCGCGAGTAATCCAGGCCAAGTTCAGTCATCCGCTGCTGACCCGCGTCTTCAACTAGAACATCGACAGTTGTCACAAGTTGGCGTAGAAGCCGCTGGCCATCAGGGTGCTCGAGGTTGAGCGTCATAGCCCGCTTGCTCGTGTCGAGATAGAGCTGCAACGCGCTGGTATTGGGATCAGGTCGATCGTCGCGGAACGGTCCCTCTCTGCGCAAAGCAGAGCCGCTAGACGCTTCGATCCGCGTCACTGTTGCACCATAGCAAGCGAGTAGCTTACCGCAGTAAGCCCCGCCGACGCCGTTGCTGAGATCGAGCACGCGAATACCCTTGAGTGGAGCTATCGTCATACCACCCCCTCTATCGAGGGCTACTATGGAGCCCGCTTCGTTTCTTACCTGGTGCCGGAAAGCCGGGGATCTAAGGCCTCCCGAAGTCCATCGCCCAGTATGTTAAAGGCGAGAACAAGCAAGAAGATTGCTATACCTGGAATGATCGAGAGCATAGGAGCCTGGTTAACCAGACCAAATGAGAGCTGGAGCATAGTACCCCAACTGGTAGCCGGTGGCGGTACACCTGCACCCAGAAAACTCAATGCAGCGATGGCGAGGACAGCATATCCCATACCGAGCGTCACTTGCACTACAATTGGTGAAAGGGTGTTGGCTAGAACATGGCGCAGAATGATACGCATGGGTGACGCGCCAAGTGCTCGTGCCGCCTCGATAAACGGTAATTCGCGCACCTGTAGTGCCTGACTTCGCGCAATACGCGCAACCCAGGGAACATTAGCCACGCCGATCGCGATGACAAGATCGCGTGCGTTTGGTCCAAGTGCTGATGCGAGTGCCAGCGCCAGAATCAGGCTAGGAAAAGCAACCAGGGCATCCATGCAGCGCATCACTGCCGTATCGAAAAAGCCACGTACGTAGCCGCTCGTCACCCCGAGCAAGCCACCAACAGTACCTCCAGCGATGACAGCGATCGCACTGATCCACAGCGTAATCCGCGCACCATAAATCAACTGGCTGAGCTCATCGCGTCCGAGTTGGTCAGTACCAAGCAGATGTCTAGCAGAAGGCCCGGCGAGTGGATCGGGGCCAGTGAAGCTCGGGTCATACGGAGAAAGCAAGGGTGCGAAGATCGCCAGAACGGATGTCACAACAATAATAGCAAGCGCAAAACTGGCCAGACGCACACGTAATAAACGTTGAATAAAAATATACAAATTAGACCGTAAGTTATTCTGTATCAGAATATCATGCGCACTCAGCAAAGGCGGTATCTCTTGCTGTGGCGGTGCGTTCATGGAGTTCAGTACCTAATGCGTGGATCGAGCACAGCATAGCAGATATCGGCCGCGAGGTTAGCGACAATCACCATCAAGGCAATGAGTAGCACCGTTGCCTGCACAACAGGAAAGTCGCGTGAGAGGATTGCACCGACGAATACACGTCCCATGCCTGGGATACCAAAAATCTGTTCCACGATCACTTGTCCCGCCAGTAGACGCCCGATCACAAGACTCAAAACCGTCAGTGTCGGTAGCAATGCGTTACGCAGCGCATGCACGAGGACGACTCTCTGTTCGCGTAACCCCTTCGCCCGTGCTGTGCGCACGTAATCCTGACGTAGCACCTCGAGTAAGGAGGAGCGGATCTGGCGCATTGTAAGCGGTGCCAACGCGAATCCAACGACAATACCCGGCAGCAGCATATACTTCAGCGCACGTGTCGGGTTTGTTCCAAGGCTAATCCAGCCAGTCGCCGGGAGCCAGTGCAGGCGTGAAGCAAAGATGATGATCAACACAATCGCGAGAAAGAAATCAGGCATGGCAACGCCGCCAATGGCTACGACGGTCGCGATGCGATCGAACCAGCTATTAGCACGTACGGCACTGAGGACACCTGCGGGTATAGCTAGAATCAACGAGAGTACCAGTGCGAATGTACCAAGCTGTAGTGTAACTGGCAAACTGGTGCGAAGTAGGCGTGATACAGGTAAACGAGTTTGCGTTGAACGGCCGAAGTCCCCAGTGGCGACATCCTTCACCCATAGAAGCCACTGAACAGGAATCGGTTTATCGAGGTTGAGCTGATGGCGCAGATTCGCTTGCTGCTGCGGGGTCAGCGCTCCACCTTGGGCGAACATGACGGTGACCGGATCACCTGGCAGCATCAGCAGCAGGCTGTAGGTTGCGAACGTGACCAGTAGCACGATCGGAAGAGCGTGCACTAACCGCACGAGAATATAGCGCACCATCAGTTCAAATCCTCATCTGCTTGGCTATGATGCAAGCGAGAGATACGGATACTGCCACTTACCATCACCAGTGAAAAGAGTATCCGTACCGAGGATCTTCTTCGTTGCGACTACAAGATTGGTGCCGTAAAGCATCGGCACATAGTATGCGTACTTGTTGATCACGAGATCGTTGATCTGGGCATAGATCTGCTTGCGCTTCTCCTGATCATACTCCTGTCGCCCCTGTTCGACGAGCTTTGTAAGCTGAGGATCGATTTCACGTTTCATTGGATTATAAAAACCGTTGGGGGTATACATCAATGAGGCATTCCAGTCTGGTTCTGGATACCTGCTCCAACCCGTCGAATAGAGATCGTCCTGGCCATTGCTATAGAAATTGGCCGTAGCTACGCCCACGGTGAATTGTTCAATCTGCACATTCACGCCGATCTGCTTCAGTTGTGATTGATATTGCGTAGCCTGTTGGACTTGCGTCGGATCGTCTGTCCAAGTGATTAGCTTGACACTGACGCCGTTGCTGTGTCCAGCTTGGGCCAGCAGCTGCCTCGCTTTGTTCGGATCGTAGGTTGGTCTACCGGAAACGGGCTGATAAACCCAGGTGTTGATTGGCCACATACCACCTTGTGCAACAGTGTTCTGCCCGAAGTACACGGCTTTGTTGACTGCCTCCGGATCGACTCCATAACAGATGGCCAAGCGTACGCGTGGATCCTGCACATCGGGCTTGTCGAGATTGAAAACCAGGACACTGGCCACCGAACCACCTTCGAACCGCAGCAATGTGAGAGAACTATCGTTCTGGACTGAGCTGACATCCTTGGCAGCCAAGCCTGCGAGCAACAGCTCACCAGCACGTACCGAAGCAAGGGCAGCGGTTGGATCGGGCACAATACGGATCGTAAGTTCATCGAGGTAGGGTAAACGATTGCCACTGGCATCTTTGCGCCAATAGTTAGGGAAGGCCTTGATTTTGACGTAGTTGTTTGGCACCCACTCTTCGAACATGAAGGGGCCGGCACCAACAGGGTTTGCACCAAACTTGTCACCGAACTTCTCAGCTGCCTGCCGTGAAATGATAGCCCCTCCACGGTCTGCGAGCAGGCCAAGGAGAGCAGAATCTGGGCTTTTGAGCACAAAACGTGCGGTTAGAGAATCAGGTGTCTCGACACGATCAACAGTAGCGAAGGACGCCGCCGCAGTTGATTTCAGCTGCGGGTTCTGCACGCGTTGAATATTCCAGCTCACAAGATCACTGGTTAGCGGGGTGCCATCGTGCAAAGTAACGCCATCACGAAGATGAAAGATCAGCGTTGTCGGATCGGGGGTTTCCCAGGTGCGCGCTAGCGAAAGATCGGGAGTTGGCTGGTAGTTGCGGTCCGTACCGACAAGAGTATCGAAGATGGCACGCCAGTAGTAGCCGTCCCCACCGCTGTTGCCCAGATGCGGATCGAGCGACGACGGATTCAAGCCGTAACCGAACGTCGCGCTGCCCCCGATCTTCGGTTTGGTCGCACTCGGCAGTGGGGTGCCGCCACGCGGTGTGGCTGATTGGGTACTCGCGCTTGCCGCAGTAGGGGACGCACTCGTCGTACCTGCCGAGGAGGTGTTGTTCGCTTTGTTTTTGCCGCCACACGCGGTCGCAAGACCTCCAAGACCAGCGGCTACAACGCCAAGAAACGCCCGCCGCCCCAACCGCCGGCGCGAGAACTGTGCCCAGTAGGTGCTCTCCTCCATTTCTATCTGCCTCTCTCCATGACCTTCCCATCAGTTGCTACTGCAGAGTATCATTACCAAGAGGTGCTATCAAGAAAGCTAGCGGTCGGTCGCGGAGCATAGCGCGATCGTCACTGACACCATCCGATGCGACAAAGATATGCGAAGGGGATTATTTCGTGCAGCAGCAGATCGGCCTTCGTGGACACCGCGTTCAGGATCCGGAGCATGCCGAGGCGCGACGCCGTGAAGTGCTTCTAGCCGCCGCCCGGTGCTTTGCTCGCAATGGTTACGACGCGACAACGCTTGATCACATCGCCGAGGAGATGGGTACAACGAAAGGTCTTATTTACTATTACTTTTCTAAAAAGGAAGAGGTCTACGCCGAGATCCGCGCAACGGCGATCAGAGATGCGATACAGCGTCTCGAGGCGATCGTCGCAGCAGGAGGCCCACCGGAGCACGTGCTCGCCTGTGCGATCCACGATCTGGTTGAGCACATCTTCCTCGGGCTTGATCAGTACGCTAACGTGCTGCACGAACCTCATGCGCTCGGACCAGAGAACCGCCAGCGCGTGCGTGATCTCAGCCGTCGCTACGAGCGCATCATGGAGGGGATCATCGTCCGCGGCATCGAGAGCGGTGTTTTCTTTCCTGGCATCCCTCGGCTGATGACATTCACCGTACTGCGCGCCACCCTCGGCGTCGCGAGCTGGTACGCGCCCAATGGCGAGCTGGCGCCAGACGTGATTGCGCTTCACGTAACCCGCCAGGTCCTCGCCAGCGTGTTACGCGAAGGCAATGCGGCCGCGCAGCCTATCCTCTCAACGTTGAGCAAGACGGCGCCCGTCCCTGAGCACCCGCCTTCAGCGATATAAACGTCACCAATCCAACCTGCGTGTCCCGAAACCGTCTGTCTCCTGAGAAAGCAGTGAAATGGAGAAGCCACACATGTCTACGCGCGCAGATCTCGAGGGCTGGGAGCCCGAAATACGTGAGATCGCGTCTCGACGCCAACTCGCCGCCAGGATGGGCGGCGATGAGGCGATTGCTCGCCAGCATGCGGCAGGCAAACTCACCGTTCGCGAGCGGATCGAACGTTTGCTCGACCCCGGATCCTTTCTGGAGTTCGGCTCGCTTGTCGGTACTGCCGAGTACCATCAAGAGACACTTACCGCCTTTCGCCCTGCTAACTTCGTTATGGGCACGGGCACAATCGATGGGCGCATGATCGTCGTTGGAGGGGAAGACTTTACGGTTCGGGGCGGAGCCGCTGATGGTGGCGGTGGGAGCAAGTGGCAGTTTTCCGAGGCCCTTGCCGCTGAGTGGCGCTTACCACTCGTGCGCCTGATTGATGGTGCGGGTGGCAGTGTACGTACGCTCGAACAGATCGGGCGCACGTATGTCCCCGATAATCCCGGTATCGTCACAATGACGCGACTCTTAGGCATTGCCCCCGTCATCAGTGCTGTGGTTGGTTCGGTGGCGGGCCTCCCTGCTGCCAAAGCGGTCGCTGCACACTGGACGATCATGGTGAAAGACACCAGCCAGGTGTTCGTGGCAGGGCCACCGGTTGTGCAGCGCAGCCTGGGCGAAGAGGTAAGCAAGGAAGAGCTCGGCGGGTACCGGGTTCACCTGCGCAGCGGTGTCGTCGACAACCTCGCTCTTGATGAAGTCGACTGCTTTCGCCAGATCCGGCGGTTCCTCTCTTACCTTCCAGCGAACGTTTGGGAACTGCCGCCACGAGTACCGCCGGATGATGACCCACAGCGGCGGGAAGAAGAGCTGCTGCGCATTATCCCGCGCAACCGTCGCCGTCCTTACGATGCCCGACGCCTGCTGCGCCTCATCCTTGACCACGATTCGTTGTTCGAGTTGAGCCCCGACTACGGCCCTTCACTCATCACGGCGCTGGCACGCCTGAACGGATACAGTGTGGGCGTGCTCGCGAACGATCCACATCACCTTGGCGGCGCGCTCGACGCTGCCGCCGCTGAGAAGCTCACGCGCTTCGTCGACTTTTGCGATACGTTCCATTTGCCTGTGGTGAACTTTGTCGATCAGCCGGGTTTCATGATAGGTCAGGAGGCCGAAGGCGCGGGCACCATTCGCAAGGGCATGCGCGCCATCTGTGCCATCGAGGAATCGACGATGCCCTGGATCGCCGTGATCGTCCGCAAGTGTTATGGGGTGGCAGGCGGCGCGCATCAGCGCCGGAGCAGCCTGACAGTGCGCTATGCCTGGCCATCAGCAGAATGGGGTTCCTTACCCATTGAGGGGGGTGTTGATGCCGCGTATCGCCGTGAGATCGAAGCCGCGCCTGATCCCGATGCCCGCCGTCGCGAGATCGAAGCACGTTTGACGGCACTGCGTTCCCCACTACGTACCGCAGAAGCGTTCGGCATCGAAGAGATCATCGATCCGCGCGAGACGCGACCGCTGCTCTGTCGCTGGCTCGATACTGTGCAGCGCCTGATGCCATCGCTTGTAGGGCCACGCGTGCGCACGGGTATGCGGCCTTGACCGATACATATACATCCAGAAGGTAAAAGGTGAAGACACGCCATGATCGAGGTACGCGCACCGATGGTTGGCAAAGTCGTCGAGATCGTCGCAGAGCCAGGTACACGCGTGGCCTCGCAAGATGAATTGATCATTATCGAGTCGATGAAGATGGAGATACCTGTGTATGCGCCTGCTAGCGGTATCGTGCAAGATGTGCACGTTTCCCCCGGTATGGCAGTTCAGAAAGGCGATCTGCTAGTAACGATCGCGACATGAACCGCACCCATGCAGCGAGCAAGCCTAACCGCGCGCTTCACCACGCCTCGATCGCAGGCCGCTTCTCGCCGGACGTAGTGTTGACGCTTGCACCGATTTGAGATTCTTGCAATCCAAGTGCGCGATTCTGTAGGTTCGATCGTATTATCCATACCGAAGTTCGCCGCTCCATGTTCACCCAATCAGCGCTGGCCGGCATAGTGGCGCGCCCTGCGTGCCTGCCAGCACCGTGTCGTCGGACGCTATCCCTGCCTGGACCCTACCGCAGCAACGCACTAAGAACCTGCCGGCTGCTCCTTCCAAACGCCGTGCAATGCGCCCGTGTCGGTGCGCATCGCGCGCACGCACATGCCCGCGTGCACGAGCCAGCGACCTGACGCGCACACCTACCATGGCACAGTGCGCGCCTGCCGCACGCGCACCTGCAGCCGGGTCTGGTATCCTGGGCCTAACGCCTGTTCCCGGCGATTGATCACGCCACGTTTATGACCGTATAGTAACTAGCGCTTCGGCACGCGCCGGTCCCTGACGCGCCAACCTGCGCCGGCCACGATCGCTGGGTGGCCATCGCGGTGCGAACCGACGAAGAGTGGCGAACGCTCTGCCGGGTCATGGAGCGGCACGACCTCGGCGGCACAGCCGAGCTGGCAACCGTCCCGGGCCGACTAGCACGGCGCTCCGACCTCGATGAGGCGCTCACAGCGTGGACGAGTGGGCGCAGCCGAGAAGAGGTGGTGCATGTGCTGCAAGCAGCTGGCACCCCCGCCGCGCCCGTGAACGACGCCCATGATCTCGTGGAAGATCAGCGCCTGTGGAGCCGACGGTTTTTCCTGACACCTGACGACGGGCCAGGGAAACGGTATCCATACCCGGGGCTGGCCGTGCGGACATCAGCGTGGGCGCGGGGAAGCAGTCGGCCAGCGCCGCGACTAGGAGCGGACCGGCGCCGGGTCCTGAGTGCATGCGCGGGGCTGACAGACAAGGGGATCACAGCGCTCAAGCGGGTGGGGATCACTGGTGAGGGGCCGACACCCATGGGTGAAGGGGATTTCGAGTTCAAGACCAAGGGAGGCGCCTGATGGCAGAGGTGATAACGAAAGTGAAGGGACAGTGCTGTGCATTCGACTCAACCGATCGGAGCGGCTGAACGCTCTGGACTACACGATGATTGACCAGGTCTTGGATGCGCTCGAGGCGGCGGCCCATGACGACGGCTGCCGCGTCGTGGTGCTCAGCGGGAATGGCCGCGCGTTCTGTGCCGGCGACGACCTGAAGGGGATGGGCGAGCCAACCGGGCCGCGGTGGCGCGGCTACAAGACATCGGGTTTGCCTGTGCCGCAGCAGGTGCTCATTGAGACCCTGAGGACGCTCCCCAAGCCCGTGGTGGCTGCGGTGCACGGCTACGCCTTGGGAATGGGGCTGGACATAGCGCTGGCGTGCGACGTTCAGTTATGCACGGACACCGCCATCTTAGGCGATCACCGGGCGGAGCGCGCGCTCCACGCTGCGACGGGCATCGCATACCAGCTGCCGCGGATCGTGGGGTACGGCCGTGCACTAGAAATGCTGCTCCTGGCGGAGCGCATCACCGGTGTGAAGGCCGAGCGCATGGGCTTGGTCTACCGTGCAGTGCCGGAGCCTCACTTCGCCGAAGCGGTCGCAGCTGTGGTCGAGCGATTCGCCCACGCGGCGACACGGTCGCTGGCCGTTATCAAGGAGCAAGTGGACTTACCATACCGAGAGGCCATGCGGCACTCGCTAGCGCTCCGGGCGACGACCGCCATCGAGGATCAAGCCGAAGAATCGCAGCGTTCCGAGAGCGGCGCCCACCACATTTCACTGGCCACTGATCCGAACTAGCGGAAGGCGGGAGAGAGCCGTGTACCAGTCGCCATCAGAAACGATACTGACCACGCACGTGGAGGCCGTGTTGCGAATTCGGCTCAGCCAACCCAGGCGGCGCAACATGTGGACCTGCGATCTCGTCCGAGATGTAGAGGCCAGCGGTTCGAATCCGCCCACCCCGACCAACTTCCCTAGTCTTAGCAACCGACGATGTAGCTACTGATGTGATCACGCACGTCCGGCCCTGCTATGGGCTGGTGCAGGCTTGCCAGCGAGCCCGACGCGTGCACAGGTAGGCAGTTCAACCCTGTTTTAGGGCTGCAAACCATCAAACCCTCAATGAAGCCACCATCTTTCGATGGTGGAAACAGGCCGCCGCCCGTCGCCAGCCGACACAAAGCATCGGACCCTCAATGAAGCCACCACCTTTCGATGGTGGAAACGCCAGGGTAATCGATGTCATGCCCACCACGCGGCGGCCCTCAATGAAGCCACCATCTTTCGATGGTGGAAACGTCTGCGGTGGTGCTGCGTGCTGCGAGTTACCCCAACGCCCCTCAATGAAGCCACCATCTTTCGATGGTGGAAACACCACAGATGCGACAGCATTCCTGTCCCGCCGCATTCCCTCAATGAAGCCACCATCTTTCGATGGTGGAAACGACATCCCCAATTCTGGAGACTGGACTGCTTACCTCGTCCCTCAATGAAGCCACCATCTTTCGATGGTGGAAACCAGATTCAGGCCGATCAGGAACGAGTAAACCAACTACACCCTCAATGAAGCCACCATCTTTCGATGGTGGAAACACGCGCATGTGCGGGCGGCGATCAGCCACCACGACCCTCAATGAAGCCACCATCTTTCGATGGTGGAAACTTGTCCGGACACCGGCAGAAGGCTAGACTAACCTTACCCTCAATGAAGCCACCATCTTTCGATGGTGGAAACCAGGTATCGATGCGTCAATAACCTTGTTTGCGCCTTCCCTCAATGAAGCCACCATCTTTCGATGGTGGAAACGACCCGGCGCCGACTGACGTGCCCCAAGGTCAACCACCCTCAATGAAGCCACCATCTTTCGATGGTGGAAACAACGCCGCACCGGTTGGACCGCTGGCGAGGAAAAACGCCCTCAATGAAGCCACCATCTTTCGATGGTGGAAACCGCAGAACACACAAGGAGTGCAGGCAATGATCACAACCCTCAATGAAGCCACCATCTTTCGATGGTGGAAACCGCAGCGCAAAAACCGGTCACAGACCGGTCACAGACCCCCTCAATGAAGCCACCATCTTTCGATGGTGGAAACATTCGTCGGGCACTGCGTGCCCTGTGGCCTCGACAACCCTCAATGAAGCCACCATCTTTCGATGGTGGAAACAACCCGTGCCATCGCCCAACCCTAGCCACGCCAGACCCCTCAATGAAGCCACCATCTTTCGATGGTGGAAACGTGGAAAGTCCAGCGCCAGCCGCACTGGACAACTTCCCCTCAATGAAGCCACCATCTTTCGATGGTGGAAACGGGTATCCTCGAGCTAAAGACCACACCCCACTAAGTCCCCTCAATGAAGCCACCATCTTTCGATGGTGGAAACTTGGGCGTCTTGGCGCGTATACCAGCGCCACTGGCCCCTCAATGAAGCCACCATCTTTCGATGGTGGAAACTCGCCGTGCACGTACATGTACGTGCGTGTGATCCACCCTCAATGAAGCCACCATCTTTCGATGGTGGAAACTGCCCAGCTTCCACGGCGTGCCGTCGAGCCGGTTACCCCCTCAATGAAGCCACCATCTTTCGATGGTGGAAACCGCAGTGGGTGTCGCAACAGCAATGGGCGCTGCAGACGTCCCCTCAATGAAGCCACCATCTTTCGATGGTGGAAACAACTGACGCCGGTCTTGAACGACGTCGTCGAGGCGATCCCTCAATGAAGCCACCATCTTTCGATGGTGGAAACATGGCTTGTCGGTCTGGAGCGAAGAGAACGTTGGTACCCTCAATGAAGCCACCATCTTTCGATGGTGGAAACGTGCTTCCCGTCGCAGCTCCTGGCCAAACAGCGCCTCCCCTCAATGAAGCCACCATCTTTCGATGGTGGAAACCGGCGATCGGTGCACTCAAAGACGCGCTCGACGTGCTCCCTCAATGAAGCCACCATCTTTCGATGGTGGAAACGAGCGTCTGCGGAAAGCTCCCCATCGCTTGCGACCCAGCCCCTCAATGAAGCCACCATCTTTCGATGGTGGAAACGGGTGACCGGTTTATTTGGCAATTCCCGGCGGAGGTCCCCTCAATGAAGCCACCATCTTTCGATGGTGGAAACAGGCGCTGCTCTCGCGGATTCGGGCTCTCTACGAACCCTCAATGAAGCCACCATCTTTCGATGGTGGAAACTACGAGCCAGTTTTGAACATTAATATCGCGGCTCTTACCCTCAATGAAGCCACCATCTTTCGATGGTGGAAACTAGCTGAACCAACGACGGCCTTCGCCATACCGCCGCTCGGCCCTCAATGAAGCCACCATCTTTCGATGGTGGAAACTATGGGGGTCTTATGCGGGGAAAACCGGGAAAACCGGCCCTCAATGAAGCCACCATCTTTCGATGGTGGAAACCCGCGTTCGTGCAGATGAGCGGCCGCTGCGCCGAATCCCCTCAATGAAGCCACCATCTTTCGATGGTGGAAACGCGGTGTAAGCTGCGGCCCTTCTGCAAGCAGCTCCCGCCCCTCAATGAAGCCACCATCTTTCGATGGTGGAAACGAGGGAAGCCCACCTTCCGGCCTTCCCTAAGCCCCCGGAACCCTCAATGAAGCCACCATCTTTCGATGGTGGAAACCGGCGCGGGGGTCCGGGCGCATGCCTTCGACGTAGCCCCTCAATGAAGCCACCATCTTTCGATGGTGGAAACAGGTGCAGCTTATCGCGAGCACGCTGGAGACGCCGGCCCCCTCAATGAAGCCACCATCTTTCGATGGTGGAAACCAGCACCGGCGTGGCGTTGCCGCTCTGCGTCCGCACCCCCTCAATGAAGCCACCATCTTTCGATGGTGGAAACAGGGGACGCCGGGGAGCGGTGCGCCCGCGATCAACACCCCTCAATGAAGCCACCATCTTTCGATGGTGGAAACCATCCCGAGACGTTCAACGCCACGCCGACGAGCATCCCCTCAATGAAGCCACCATCTTTCGATGGTGGAAACTGCAGCACCGAGAGGTTGGTGCCCGATGGCCCCGCAACCCTCAATGAAGCCACCATCTTTCGATGGTGGAAACTCCTGCACCGGTTTCTTGAGGAATACGATGTGACGGACCCTCAATGAAGCCACCATCTTTCGATGGTGGAAACCCAAGACCGTCGAGGCGGCGGTCGAGATCTTGTCCCCCTCAATGAAGCCACCATCTTTCGATGGTGGAAACCAGGGTGTTCCCGACTCGGTGCTACGTGAGTTTGATCGCCCTCAATGAAGCCACCATCTTTCGATGGTGGAAACCTGCTGGTTCTGCCCTTTTCAGAGGCGTGCACAGTGGTTCCCTCAATGAAGCCACCATCTTTCGATGGTGGAAACCCGCAAAATTATGGAAATGCCCAAGGATCACGTAGTCCCCTCAATGAAGCCACCATCTTTCGATGGTGGAAACTCGCCCACGGGATGCCGGGCGAGCAGCAAACCGAGCACCCTCAATGAAGCCACCATCTTTCGATGGTGGAAACAGCTCTGGTCCGCACCCTTGGACAGTGCCAGAAAACGTGCCTGAAAACCCGCCCTCGGTGACTGTTACACCAGTTTGTTCGAGCGCCTCCGCTATCGCATGCTGCGTCGCTACTCCTGCTGGCTGCCTGAATATCAGCAGAACGCCCATGACATGCGCAAGGCGTCTCGTCCACGCGTGTCTCGGTCCTCGTAGACGTCTCTTAAAGCGCTCGAGCGCTCCTCGTGTGGGGCCTTGTTAAGCTGCCGCTCGAAACGCGGCTCAGTAAATCGCAGGACCATTGTCAGGGAGATGTGTTTTCTTGCCAAGGGTTTCGATCGTCGCAGCACGGCGCGTTTCGGGGATGCCAAGGTCCAGAATGGCGACGCTGTCCTCCTGGCGGTCGATAAGGTCGAGTAGCCGTCTCCGTAACCGCACGAGCTCGCCGCGTGTGAGGTCGCAGAGATAGACCGAATCTTGCAGCCGTGTGCCCCACCCCAACATCTCCTGGTAGACCCGCTGCAGCCGCCTCGGCTCGCTGATATCGTAGGCAACCAGATACCGGTGGCGCTCCATTATTGCTCTCACCGCGTCTCGAAGCCTTCGTAGTCAGTGAGCTCGCCAAGCACTGTCGCAGCGAGCAGTCGCACTTGCAGGTCGAGCACGCGCCGGTAGGTCAACCGGTACCCGAAACGCGGATGTCGGATCTCGGTCTCCAAGCGGCGCTCATAAGCTTGCACAACCTTCTTGCGAGCGTCATCAGTAAGCACCACCGCCACGCCAAGCCGCCGGAAATCGGTTGGCCCCACCTCGCCGGTGTTCATCATCGTGAGCACAACTGAGTCGGCGATCAGCGGCCGGAATTCCTCTGCCAGGTCAAGCGCAAGCGCGGGACGCCCGAATTTTAGCTGGTGGAAAAAACCCTCGTACGGGTCGAAGCCCACCACGTGCGCCTGCACGCCCAGATCTTTCGTAAGCAGCGTATAGAGAAAGGACAGCAATGCGTTCACTGGGTCGCGCGGTGGACGACGATTTCGCCCGCGAAAGAGGTCGCTATCCGAAAATGGCACGTCAGGACGCAGCATCGTGCTAAAGCACTGGAAGTAGATGCGTGCTGCGAACCCTTCGATGCCGCGCAAGACATCGATGCTTGGCGCGGTTTGCGCGCGAATCGCCGCCTCGCGAAGGGCATTAAGCGCAGACTCGATGGGTAAACGCGCATTGCGCCGCAGCAGTGTGCGCTGATTGCGGATCTTCGTGATGACAAACTCTTTAGCATATGCTAGCCGCTGAGACTCCGGTACGGTGAACTGCCGGCGACGCAGCTCAATATTCTTCCCCGGAAAACCTGTTGCCATCCCCAGAAACCGCCCGCTGCGCGTGAGCCAGACTACGGGTGAACCTTGCGCCAGCAACGCCTGGAGGGCGCTCGTCGTTACTGATACCATCCCAAACGCAGCAACGTGGCTGACGTCTATGCAGCGGATACGCACGGGTTCTCCCTCACGTGGCTGCACAACGAGGTGGTTCCCCTCCTTCCGCAACATCGTGCCATGCCCTACCAGATACAGCGGACGGGCAGGTGGGTCGCGTGTGATGAGAGTACGTGGCCGATTGTACCGGCGGTGGTAGAGCAGATTGAGTTCGTCGGGCATGCACACCGATACCAGCGCGCAGGCCGGGCACTTCGGACTGTCGACCAACGGCGGCGGCGCGGTTGGTGCCAGAGCGGTGGCGCGCGCTTGCTGGATGAGTTCGAGCGTGCGTGCCTCTAGTTCAGGTGTGAACGGAACGATCACGCGTTCGTTCGTTGCAGCGAAGTAGATCGCCCCTTCTCGTACCGTGTAGCCAGCCTCGCGAAGTAGCAGGCCCTGCAGGCAAACTTGAACACGCTCTGGCTCCCACACGCGACCCTCCACTGGTGCTGGGCGACCGCGTTTGTAATCCACCGGACGGGCTAACTGCCCGTCGTACTCAACAAGATCGATCTTCGCAACAACCCCCAGCCGCTCTGAGGAGAGTTCCATGCCGCGCGTCACGCTCTTTGCACTTGCGTCCGGCGTGGGTGCGATACCCGCAGGCGTATCGACGCGGTGATGGACGTCGCTTCCCTCGATGGTGAACGTGTTCTCGGCCCACAACCCACGCACCCACTCGAGATAGAAAAGTCGAGGGCAATAGGCAAACTCGTTGACCATGCGCGCTGGCAGCAACGGCGGAGCGCTCTCGGCCGAGAGCAGTTCTGGAGGCTGGTTACCCAGGGATGCAGCACGTTCGGAAGGGTCGTCGCTCATCTTTGGGCAGAAAGAAGTTACGGCCAGATCCGCCTGGCGGGCCCTAGCGGCCCGTCGCCCTGGGTGCGCGTTCGCCTTGATGCGCCATAAAGCGCCGTCACCCCCAGTGCTCGGACTTTAGCAGGGAACCTGGCCCGAGCTTTCATGCCTTGCTGCTCAATGTCGAGATCAGGATGCGCGAGCAGGGTGCGAATCGCCGGAGCATCGAGCGCTGGTTCCCAGACTGGCCATACGAGCGTGCGTTTCGTTGCGTAGGGGTCGAGATTGAGATCGTGCCAGCCAACGGCTTGCACCCGCTGGCCATCATCGACCATCGGAAAAAAGCGCAGCGCCATCACCGCAAGCCACGTTGGCGAGGGTGCGCCTGCGTTGTTGGGATTGCCGTCCGTTGCAACCGATGCGTCGCGGATGGCGCGTTCGTCCAGGTTCGCACCCGTGTACCTTTCTGTCCGTATCCAGCTCGTGAAAGCATCGCCTGGCATCTGTACTTCCTTCTGGATAGCCTCACGTGCTTGGTCGTAATACGAATCACGTAATTTCATCTGACCAAAAGGGGCATTGAAAGGTGTCAAGCATATCCCTTTATTGTTTTGCGATGTCAGTGCGAGGAGGGCGATTACCCAGCGCGAGAACCATGGCTGGCCACTATGCCAGTCTCTCTCGGCGTCGAGGTAGGTACCCCGCGCCGCCTCGCGCGACATCCGCATCGGATCAGCCCCTACAGCTGTGTCATCATGCCGCCGTTGCGCGTATGGGAACTCGACGGGGACACCGGGAATAGCAGCATTCTTCTCTGTTAGCCGTTGTACAACCGCAGAAAGTTCCTGCGCGAGATCCGCGACGCAACGGTATGTGTCCGAGAGAAAGGCGGCCACAGGGGTTAGTCCGTGCTGCCACTGTAGACGGACAGGTTGCAATTCACCTTGCTCGGCGAGCGCAACAACGCCAAGCGCCGCGAGGAAACCGAGCGCGTCGTTGCCGCGCAGTGCGGGTGCAATCACCTGATACATCGCTCTCTCCTAGAGACGTGACGCTCAGCAACCATGTGAATGACGCGTAGTGTTAGCTCTTCTCTAGCCCGCGCCATTCCTCTGAAGCCTTCATGTCTGCAAGACGCACAATCGCTTCGAGCATCGCTAAACCCCACCAGCCGTATCTCTGGCACAGCCGCTCGAAGATCGCCGGATGCTCCCAATCCACCTGACGCGCTACCGGATCGATCTTCAGCGAAAGGCCCTCAATCGGGAGCTGCACCGAGGGCGCGGACCGATCCATCACGGCTGGCAACAAAGGCCGGGCATGGCCGTGATGTGCAACCACCAGATGGTGGACGAGCTCGAGATCGACATTCGAGAACGCTTCTACCCGTCGTTGCGCCAGCTCGCGCAGGAGGCGGCCGGAAGTCGCTTCGTGACGGAACCCTTCGGGCAAGCCGACGATCCGCCAGGCGTCGCGCGCTACAGAGTCGCGTGGATCGCGTCCTGACTTCGCCCGCAACGCACCCGATGCTGCTGCGAGCGCATCGCCGTCGTACAGCAGTGCCTGGAAGCGAGGGTCGGCCTTGCCGAGATCGTGGAAACGGCCTGCTAGCGTCACCGCCCGGACGAGCGTCTCTGGAAGACCAAGGTGTTCAGCGAACTCCTGAGCGAGCTGCCCGACGGCCTCGCCGTGATCCTCGAGACCTATAGCGACGCGGCCAAAGAGCGAGGTCGAGACAACATCATCGTCCGACTGGTCAGCAAATTCGACATCACCCTGGGGCTGTCGCTCGACGATGCGGAGCACAGGGCGGTCGTCTTCCTCGATCGACCAGCGACCGTCGTCCTCCCGTTTCGGCGGGAACCCCTCCCAGGTTCCAGTTCGCAGGCCCTCGGCTGCCTCTCGATAGAGATCGCTTATGGGACCAGAGCTGATCTGGGCAAAAGCGTCGAGCACGTCGGCAGCTGTCGTAACTGGATCGTCCGGATCGAGATGCTTCCAGGTGGCATACAGGTCTGCTGCCTTTTCAGGCGCAAAGGAGGCAGCGATGATCGGTGCAAAGCGGAGCGACCGGCGCTTGCGTGAGGGGGCGAGGTCAGCGACATCGGGAACAACGGAAGGCTGCTCGGGTGTCGCGCGCTGCCCATTCCAGCCCCAGCGATCGTACCCACCCAGCGACGACTCCAGCACGATCGTTGCGAATGGCCGCACGTCATCAAGCGATCGGATGCAGTGCGGCGCGCCTTCATCATCGAGGATGACCGCCCGGGTACCCTGCTGGAAGTTGTTTGCCTGATCCTCTGCCGTACCTTCGAACGTCTCGAGGTCGGAAGTTGCCACCTTTGACTCTTGCGAAGCAAGGAAGGCCAGCACCTCGGGTAATGGTACCTGCACGCGCTCCCAGTCCGTAAGCGGAGCAAGCGTAAGCCAGCGACGCCATAGCTCCTCCTCGTCCGTCTCCTCCTCGGGCTTCATGCTCGGAGGAACAGCGCGCCATGCTATAAAGACGATCGGCAGAGATCGCTCCTGGAACCCGTGCAGGAAGGGTGCAACAGCCTGGTCTGGTGACGGCACGGGAGAAGTGTGCGCCCAGCGCTCTACGTGCGCTCCGAGCAACACCGGCACGAACGGCTGAGCGGGCTCGCATTCTGCGGGCGGTGGTAGAGCGCGCCAGCTCCGTATGGAATCATAGCTAAAATCGATTCTATTTTCTTGTGTATGCTGACAAAGGAACGTCCATGTTCCTGTGGTTGCGTTGCCATAAATCGGGTCGTTAGAACCGTGCACGCTCGGGGCGTATACTACGACCGACTCCTCCTCCTTGCCGTTCGGCGGGTCGTTACCCAGGCGTCGCACACGACCAAAACGCTGGATGAGTGTCGAAAGCGGAGCGCACTCGGTGATGATCGCGTCGAAGTCGAGATCGGCACCCACCTCGATTGTCTGTGTTGCGACGAGGATGCTCGTTTCCGGACGCCGCTGCGCCTCTGCGCCAAAGCGCTTGAGCACCTCATCCGTGAGCCACGATCGTTCGTATTCGCGCATGCGTCCGGTCAGAAGATAGACACTGTGATTACCACCGATTTTCTCAACGATGTCGTTGAAGGCCGCCCGCGCGGTTTGTACGGTGTTGCAGAGCACTGCCAGCCGGTGGGACGTTTGCGCCATCTGTGACGTGATGAAATTGGCAAGCTGCGTGCCCAACCGCCGGTAACGTTCGACCCCTTTGCCAGCCACCTCGATCTTTTTGAGCCGAGCAGGCTTGCGGGCGGCGAGCCGCCGCATGGCTATCGCTGCTGCAGAAGAAGGGGCGTTCTGTTCGCGTTCAGGCTCGGCTACGAGCCTGCCACTCTCCACGGCGGCAGGCCTAGAGGTGGCAGAGAGCTCGGACGCGAGTTGGTCAGCAGAAACGTCGCCCTTTTGCGCAAGAAGCGTGGCTGACATCGTGGTGACGTAGATGGGCCGCAGTTGCTCTTGCTGTTCAGCCTGCTGAAGGCGGTGGACACGCTCCACCGTTTCGACCAGTGGGATGACGATATGCGCCTCATCGATGACAACCCAGGCATCGGTGCCGCACAACGCCGCGTTGATGGGTAGCAGGGACGTACTTACTCCGTATCCCCGGAACAGCAGCCGGGAACCGAACTGGTCAACTGTGCTTGCAACAATGGCAGGCTGGTCAGGGCGATCAAGCCAGCGAGCATCCCAGGTTACCCCACCGCGCATGCGTACGGCAGCAAGCGGCGCTCCTGCACCGCCGGTTGCTTTTTTCAAAGCAGCGGCTACTCGTGGAATGGCAACGGCGCCAGTCGGTGGTGAGGCAAGCACCTCTGCGAGATGCCGCGCCCGATCGTGAGTGCTATCAACGATTAGACGACGGTCGACCACAATGAAGAGGCGCAGCGGCAGCCGTCGCATTGTGTTTTCTGATACAGCGAGTGAGGCTGCCAGAGCATAGGTCCAAGCATGCAGGACGCTTGTCTTGCCCAAGCCGGTTGGTACCTCGATGGTTGCGGGGATCTCTCCCTTCAGGAGCCGCCGGACCAGGTCCATTTGCCATGCGAAGGGCTCGAACCCCGTCACCTCACGGAAGAACGTCGTGAAGTGTTGGTCATCAAGGGTCATGGAGGCATCAACCATATGCCGCTCCGTCATCAGTCTTGGAGAGGGAGACAGAGGCCAAGGCCGTAATGCCGCATGGCCCCCACCACGAGCGGCCCTCGGACAGGGAAGGGAAAGGTGATGAGCAGATGACGGTACGGACGGAATCCTTCGCGATGTCCGGGGCGAAGCGTCTCTTCCGGTGCTAAATCGACCGCGCCTGGTACAAGCGCAGTAAAGGGGCGCAGCGACAGCTCAACGTGCTCGGGTTCGGGGTAGCCTGCGTTGACGATCGTGTGACGAGCCAGTTGCTCAGGATCGTCGCGTCGCTTGAGATAACGGTCGAGCACGGCGGGATAGACTGTCACCCAACGCCGCGCAGCCCGATTCCAACGCCCCGGCTGCAACGCGAGTCGTGCCCGCCTCAACTCAAGCGCTGAGAGACGACGCAACCCGAATTGACCGAGGGCAGGTGAAGAAAGCCCACGATGAGTGGTTCTCTCAATCGCCATGTTGATAACGGCGAGATCGTCTGCTGGTAACTCTGGAACCGCAATGGCTAGTCCAACGATATGGCCATCAGCATGGGGGTGACCGACGAAAGGAAGCGCAAGAAAGGCGCACTGGACAACGTTACCCTGTTGATGCCCATGCACTGCAGCGATCGACCGCGACGCGTTCGCGATAAGCGCTTTTCGCAGCAGGTCGGTGAAATAGACGGCGTGTCGCCCGTCGCGTATAGGCCCTTCGAGAGCAAGGATAACCAGATCACGATAGGGCCCGTGCGCGACATCCGACGCGGTTGGGCGCTCGACTAGTCCGTAGTCGACGTAGGTTCCGATCGCCCATGGATCGCCAATCTTGCCCTGATTCTTCTGATTGTAGGCCCTCTCCAGAGCCTGAAGAGCTCCCTCGTACGGCGCCCGTCTGCTGCACAAAACCGTAAAAGCCTCGTTCTCCCGAACAGCAGAAGCAGGCACGAGGCACTCTCCCGAGAGATCGGGATCGCTAACTACCTCAACGACAACAGGGCATGTCGACCGGCCGAGGTAAGGCACCCGCCGGCAGAGCGCATTGAGAAGCGCCTGCTCGTGGTTTTCAAGAGCAACGTCGGGCCAGGTGTACATGACGACCGGCGATCGTGGCACGGCTCGCGCCCAGGCGCGTTCAAGATTCTGCCGTCCCACGAGCGCCGTAGAGCCTGCCTTATTCGGCGCTGGAATGCTATTGATGGGCACCCAGGCTGTACGCAGAAACTCTACGCCGTCGCTCGAAAGCGGGGTGGCGTAGATATACGGGGGCGGCCAGGTTTCAAGCCGCTCGAGTAGCCTGCGTTCTTGAGACGCTTTGTGGTTGGCAACCGCCACCAGCGCTGAGAAGAGCCGCATCCATGACGGTGGCCACTCTGCTCGCGTGCGTACTTCCGGTTCGCCCCCTTCGAAGGTATCCCGGAGGAGGGTACAGCGCAGCGCAAGCATTTTAGTCCTCCTCAGCTACATAAGCTACATCTCGCTCCAGCAGCACACTTTCGATCACCTTGTGCAGCCGTGGAATTGGCGCCAGAACCACCGGCTCAGCGCTCCAAATGATGCCCGCCTGCTCCAGACGCTCTTTCGCGAGGTCGAAAAGCTGCCGTGCGTCCTCGACTGAAAGTGACAGTGGTTCTGTTGCGCCGCCACGTTGTACCCATTCGAGGGTTTCATCCTGCAGCACGAGATCGCATCCAGAACGAAGGTGAAGCCCCGCGCGACCAAAGGCAAGGCGGTCACCCAGTAGCCCGAGCGTGGCGACCATGACGCGCCCTGTGCGTTCATAGTTACTTCCCCCGAAGTTAAGGCCGGCAATCGCCGTGAGAGAGAGCACGCCGAGCCGGGTGATCCCACGCACCGTGACGCCGCCATTTGTAGGATCAGGCGCTCCAGGGACCATCCCGTGCCCGAGCTCGCTCAATTTCTTTTCCTCTTGTTTGCTTTTTGCTGCTGTCTCCACAGCGCGCCACTCGCTCGCCGGTACCTGATCGCCTCCAGGCAGATTGAGCGGATCACCCTTTGTTGCTGCGCGTTGCCCGCGCAGAGGTTCCCAACCAATCATCTCTGACGTATATGAGCGCGGAAACTTTAGGGGGATGCGCTTGCCGCGGTGTGAATCCCACACGCCGTAGACCAGATCTGTTGGCACGTACCGGAGAAAGGCGGTCAGGTCATCCAACGTCGCCTCGTCGAGTGCCTTACCGATAGGTGTCTTGTCAAATGGCGTGCCATTGAGGTAGCTGTCACGGAAGTAGGCGTCGCGGCTACGGTGAGGCGCTTCTAGACTGGAGATCTCAATTGTCCTTGCGGAAACAGTGTCACGCAGCACGATACGGGGCAGGCCAAGCTTAGTAGCTTGGCGCGCCAGGGCAGCTTCGCAGCGATTCGCCTGGGACTGGTATGCGTCGAGCACGACGACCTCTACGTCGCGCCCGTCAGCTGTCCACCGATGCTCGAAGTGGTAGCAGGTGTTGTTGGGTGGCAAGTAGTAGGTGGGTGGGAAGACCTTCGCGTCCGGCCCTGCCTGCGGTGCATACCTGGCCCGCATGCGGATCGCCGCGTCATCGCTCTCGAGAGCGATGGCTTTTTCTAAGCGCTCATACATCGTATTGATATCGACCATGGTTATTCTCTCCGCTATTTTTTTCGAGATCGGCTTGAGGTTTTGGTAAACTCTAAGGCAATTGTCGTTCGATGTCAACAAACACAGATGGGTACGCATTCACTCCGGGCGATAGGGCGCGGGCCAGTGGCCGCGTATGGTCAGCACAAGCTCGCAACGGCGACCAAGGGCGTACACGGAGTCTCGGTAGACAGACAACAGTGCAAAGGGCCCTGCCAAGACAATGCCTGACACAAGCATGCGTCGCCTCTATCACCGTCCTGATCAGCCGGAACGCCGCGCACTAGCACGGTGAGCCCCAACGCACACACGCGACCGTGCAGCAAGGAGGTCTGCGCGGCGATACTTGGGATCACGAATAGCTGGTTTCCGAGCAAGTTGTCCGTGCTAGCCATCCGCACACCGGTAACTCGCTGAGCCAATCGGTGGCGGACAGTTGGGAGGACCTCTCCGAGATCGAGTCCAAGATCCAACTCGACAGCCTGCTGAAGGGCTTCAAGCGGCGGGGCATCCTGCCAGGACTCGATCGATTCTGAGCGGACGAGATCTGGGCCGCTATCCAGAAAAAGACGGGCTAGCGAAGGGGAGCAACCGGTCGTCTCCGAGAGAGACATGAAGCACCCTGAGTGGGCGGTTCTGACCGACGCCATCCCGCCACCGCCCTTTTCCGCGTCATCTGCCACAGCATGGCAACGTCCTGGGACTGCGTGTCTAACACGTCGCCTCGGTCCTCGGCCTTAGCGTTCTCGCTCTACTCTTGGCCAGGCGAGCTTTGTGCTATGGCGCAGCTGGGGATCGCTGCACCGCCGCCGCTTCCTCTAGAGCTAGCAGGCGTTTCTCCTGCTCCTCGGCTTCCCGATACCGGCTCGCCAGCTCCACGATGGTGCGTGCCATGCCCAGAGCGGGAACCTTCTGCGTCAGGTTGTGCCACGTTTCACAAGTGCTCCAGGTGGGAGCGCGCTGTGGGCGGGGCTGCCGCCTGCCTGTCCCGCTGCGCGCCAAAATTTTCACCGCTGGCACGGCGTGCCGTCGCTGACCGTGTACTGCGGCGCACGTCGGAGGCTCCGGCAGGGGAGGCGGCACGTTGGTATCGCTGAACGCTCGGCGGGGACAGTGAGCGTGGCCGCCGACCGCTCGGCAGGGTGGCAGGTGCCCAAGCGCCCGTCTGCCTGTCTGCCCGCCCGCTGGCCAGCGCCGCTTGCCAACCCCTAGGGGAGCGCTGGGGGAGATGCCGGATAGCAGGGGGTGCTGCCTGGCGTAGCGTCGTGGATGGAGCGCCCTGCTCCCTGCCCACCTCGTTGGCAGGAGGACCACGATGCTGTCGGTCGCTCGTCGTTCGCTCACCGCTCGCCTGCTCGGGCTCGGCGCCATCTTGCTCGGCCTGGGGGTGCTTGGAGGCCGCGCTGCGCCCTGGGATGCGGCCTGCGCCGCGCAGAGCCGGCAGCTGCTCGAGCTGCTCCTCATGGCGGTGCTCGCACTCCTGGCGCTGCGCGCGCTCCCCCCCACCGCGAGCGCCGGCGCTGCCGTAGCGGCGTGCGGTCCGCGGCGGCGCGACCAGCGGCAGCGCAGCCCCCATGCTGTAGAGGAAGAGAGGGGGAACGATCATGGTCACGCGACGGTCACTGTTCTCCATCATCCTGGGAGCCGGTCTGACCATCGGGGCGCTGGTAGGTGGACACGATGTCGCCCTGGGCACGCCAGCCGCCACCACGGCGAGCCACACCACGGCGGCACAACCACGCGACGTGAGCATGCCGAGGAGCGTGAATGTGTGGAACGTGCCGGGGAACGTGAATGAGCGCTGGATGCACCGGCGCGTGGAG
>Ga0070737_10002028_pt1 | contig 25751 bp, 25 predicted proteins | sample Coa_R1_10_FD_66438 | JGI IMG/M metagenome (GOLD analysis project Ga0070737, IMG submission 66438) | Surface soil microbial communities from Centralia Pennsylvania, which are recovering from an underground coalmine fire - Coalmine... | ecosystem: Environmental > Terrestrial > Soil > Unclassified... | reverse complement strand
CCAAGGCGACCCCTGGATCCCGCCAGCCCACGCCACCGCATAAACCGGCGACTCCTGCCCAAAATCGGTCACTCAGCGTGAGCGATCCTGCACAGACGTTTGCCAACCTATCCAGTTACGGCGGACGATTTCCCTGTGTTCGCGACGGAGCACGGCACCGTCGGAATGGGCGTGTGCAGCGAAGTGTATATGCCGGAGGTGTGCCGCGCGCTGGCGCTGCGGGGAGCTGAGATCATCTTCCTTCCGGCTGGAATCGCAAAGCCGGAGCTGTGGGAGACATGGCGCACCTTGATCTGGGCACGCGCCATAGAAAACCTGGCCGTCGTGGTCACGACGCAGAATCTATTTTCGAGAGAAGAGCTCGGCCTGGCCATGGTTGCCACCCCAGCGGCGGTCCTGCTGCAATCGGTGACGAGCGGCGTGTTTTATGCAGACTTTGACCTGGATGAAGCGCGCCGGCTTCGGAGCGAGGAGGATAGCCTGGCTTCCAAGAACGCGGCGAAAGCTGGCGTGCTCACGCAATGGCAGCGTCCTGAACTGCGGGCGAAAGTGTTTCCGGATAGATCATGAGGCCGTCTGGAGCTGTGGGTGAGGACAGTGACGCAATGCCGCTCGGCGGAGGTGCGCGGGCCGGCCTTCCCACGGCCTTCCCCGCGCGGCGGGATGCGCAAGGGGATGCCTGGTTAACGGGTAGGATCGGTGCTCCGCGAAGGATAGGGCGCCGTATACGGCGCCTTTTCCTACACCGGGCACCGATCCTACGCGCTGGGCCGGCGCGGGCTTCCGGCGGGAGGCCGCGCGCGGGTCCGGTGCGCCGGCCCGGCCTGGCACCGGCCGCGAGCCGGGCGGCACCGGCCCGGCCGCCGCCGGCCCCCGAGCCGGGCGGCACCGGGACGATGACGTGGCAGGTCATGCTCAGCCGGCGTGGCCTCCCGTGACGATCTGGGTGCCGAGGTGTTCGCCGCGGATCCTCGCGAGAAGGGCGCGCTGACATGGGGCAGCAGACGGCTGGGCCGCGGAAGCGAGCGGCCGGCGCGCGTATCCGCATGATGTCTCATCGTGCTGCCGTCGCTGAGGTCGGCGATGCCGCCTTCCCGGCCCCGCCGAGGGAGGATCGTGATGGTGCGGCGGCCCCGCCGGACGCCACGGGCGGGGTGGACCTGGACTACGACGAGCTGGCCAGGCGGCTGCTCGCCCGAGTGCTGCGCGGGATCTTCGCCGCGGGCGGCCGCCCGGTTTTCCCAGCCGCCGTCGCGGAGACCGGGGCTACGCGGGCGCCTGGCCGCTGGCCGCTGGGCCGGGGAGCCGCCGACGGCGTCTGCGAGCTGGCGGATCTGGCCGTCCGCTGTGGCGAGCCGGCGCCGGACCGGCCGCAACCTCAGAGGGAACCCCGGACTGGGTGCGAGACCTCGCCCGCCGCAGCGCCGGGCCAGTCAGGAATGCGTCGCGGAGGCTGAGTCCGCGGCCGATGAGAGCATCTTGTCGACCGCGTGGGGGGTGAGGATGCGTTCGGTGATCAGGCGGGCCGCGCCGACGATTCCCGCGCGGAACCCGAGCGACGACGTGACGACCTGAAGGTCGCGGGTCGCGAGCGTGAGCGAGCGCTGGTAGACCACCTCCCGGGTTCCGGCGAGCAGTTCACCCTGGTCCTGGACCAGCGAGCCGCCGAGGGCCACGACCGCGGGGTTGAAGAAGTTCACCGCGTCCGACAGTGCCTCGCCGAGGACACGTCCGGCCTGCCGCAGCGCATGCAGCGCGCGGCGTTCCCCCCGGGAAGCCAGTTTGGCGACGTCGGCGGCGGTCCGGACGCGGAGGCCTTGTGCCTGCAGGTCGCGGACGAGCGCCCAGCCGCCGGCCGTCGCCTCCACGCAGCCCGTGTTGCCGCATGTGCATGGCGGATCGCCGTAGCCGTTGACCTGGATGTGGCCGATGTCGCCCGCCGCGCCGTTGGCTCCCCGGTGGACCCTGCCGTCGGCGATGATGCCGCAGCCGATGCCGGTGCCTGCCTTGACGAACAAGATGTGCCGCAGGTGGCTCCAGCTTGAGCGGTATTCGCCCAGGGCCATGATGTTGGCGTCCTTGTCGACCACCGCGGGACAGCCGAAGCGCTGCGACAGCCAGTCGCGGATCGGATGCTGCTGCCAGCCCGGCATCATGGGGGGATTGACCACCCGTCCCTGCTCGAACTCGACCGGACCGGGGACGCCGGCGCCCACCCCCCACAGCTCGCTTTCCGCGATGCCGAGTTCCTGCAGGAGCTCTTCGGCCTGACGGACGACCCATCCGAGCACGACGTCAGGACCTTCCTGGACCGGCAGCGCGGCCGCGCGGTCGCCCAGGATCGACCCGGCCAGGTCCGCGACGCCGACGCGCGCCGCCGTGATGCCGATGTCGATGCCGAGGACCGCTCCGGCGCGGACGTTGAAGCTGAAGTGCGCCGGGGGCCGCCCTCCCGTTGAGCGCTCGTGGCCGTCCGCGACCACGAGCCCGTGCCGCGACAGCAGCGCGAGCCGCTGGTTGAGCGCCGCGCGGGGGAGGCCGGTCCGGGCCGCGAGGACCGCCCGTGTCGCGCCGTCGGCGGCGCGGATTGCCTGGAGCAGCTCTCCGGCGGTCGCCGGGGCGCTGTGCAGGTACCGGCCGTTCATGGCTCCCACTCTAGGACTTCTGGCGCTCATCGGGCCACTTATGTTAGATATAGATGAACTTTTGCTTGACTTCAATCTAAAGTTCCACCTAGCATGCCGGTAGCGCCGACGGCCCCGGGCCGGGCGAAGGACCGAGACAAAGAGGAGACCAGTGATGGGCATGGCGCATGCACGCGCTGGCTGGATCGCGGCCGTGTCGGTCGCTGCCCTGGCCCTGGCCGCCTGCGGCAGCACGGCGGGCGGGAGCAGTTCAAGCTCCGCCGCGGCACAGGCCACCGCACAAGCACCAGGTTCGGTAAGCGTCGGCTTCATCCTCAAGCCGGTCAGCAACCCGTACTTTGCCACCATGGGCCAGGGCGCGTCCCAGGAGGCGGCCAAGCTCGGCGTCCATCTCACCACCCAGGACGCGGCGAACCTCGCCGACGCGACCGGGCAGGCCAACGCGCTCACCGCGCTGATCAACCACGGCTATTCGTGCTACCTGGTCAATCCGGTCGACGACACCAACCTGGTACAGCCTCTGGTCCAGGCGCAGGCCCAGCACCGCCCGATCGTCAACATCGACCTTCCCATCTCTGCGAGCGCCGCCCGGGCGGCCGGGGTCCACATCGATACCTACATCGGGACCGACAACGTGGCAGCGGGCAGGCTCGCCGCCACCGAACTGGAGAAGCTGGTGCCCGCCGGGTCACAGGTGGCCGTCATCGGCGGCCTGGCCAGCGACCCGACCAGCCAGGCCCGCATCGCGGGCTTCACCGAGGGCGCCGCCGGCAAGCTGCACGTCGTGCAGACGGTCGCGGGCAACTGGGACCGGGCGACCGCGCTCAGCGACGCGACCGCCATCATGCAGGACCACCCCGGCCTCAAGGCGTTCTTCGTGGCCAACGGGGACATGGACCTCGGCGTCCAGCGGGCGATCGGCGCGGCCGGCAAGCAGGGCAAGGTTGACACCATCGCCATCATCGGCGACACCGCGGTCATCAAGGAGGTCGAAGCCGGGACGATGGCGGCCGTGGTCGAGCAGTTCCCGTACACGATCGGCCAGGAAGGCGTCCAGGCGTGCGCGGCGGCGGCGGAAGGCAAGCAACTGCCCGCCTCGGTTTCCACGCCCGCCCAGGTCATCACCAAGGCCAACGCGGCGCAGGCCCTGGCCGCCTTCCCGCAGCCGTTCGAGTCGTTCAGCGACCCGTTCACCGCGCTGCTGGGTAGCCGGTCATGACGCAGGACGGTCCGCGCGCCTCCCGCGCGCGAGCCCTGAGCCTCGAGCGGCTGCGCCCGGCCGCCCGGCCGCCGTCCGCCGCGGGCGCCGGGCCCGCGGCGGACGGCGCCGCGCAGTCCCGGCCGGCATGGCGGCCCCTGGCCGCCGCGGCCTCGCCTGATTTCTGGGCCAACTGGACCGTCGTGATCGCGCTGGGCATCCTGTGCCTGGTCTTCGGCATCGGCACCAGCCAGTTCCTCGCGGCCGCCAACGTCGAGAGCGTCCTGTCGGAAGCCGCCGTTCTCATGATCATGGCGGTAGGGCAGAGCTATGTCGTGCTCACCGCCGGCATCGACCTGTCGCAGGCAGCGGTGCTCACCGTGGCCGCCGTGTTCCTCGGCGAGGCCGTCACCCACGGCCTCGGCATCGGCGTGGCCTGCCTGGTGGCTGTGGCCGGCGGGCTGGCGGCCGGCTTGCTGAACGGGCTTGTCATCGCCAAGGGCCGGATCACCGATTTCATCGTCACGCTCGGTGCGCTCGGCGTGGCGAGCGGGATCGCGCTGGTGCTGACCTCGGGCACGCCGACCCAGATCACCGACGCGTTCCTGCTCCGCCTGTCGACCGGCAGGGTCGGGCCGGCCTACTACCCCTTCCTCGTCGCGGTGGCCATCGTGCTGGCCGGGCAGTGGGTGCTGTTCCGCACCCGCTTCGGCGTCCATGTCCTGGCCACCGGCGGCAGCCGGGACGCCGCCCGCGCGATGGGCGTCCATGTCGACCGGGTGAGAGTGGCCGTCTATGCCATCTCCGGCTTCCTCATCGGGGTCGCGGCCGTCTTGTACACCGCGAGGATCGGCGCCGCCGAGCCGGCGCCCGACACCACGCTGCTGCTGGACGGCATCGCCGCGACGGTGCTCGGCGGCGTCAGCCTGTTCGGCGGCCGGGGCACCATCGTCGCCCCCGCCGTCGGCGCCATCCTGCTGACCGCCCTCCAGAACGGGCTCACCTTGATGTCCATTTCCCAGTTCTACGAGCCGCTGGTGGTCGGCCTTGTCGTGGTCGCCGCTGCCGCGCTCATGCGCTACCAACGGAGCTGACCATGGGGCCCGACATGACCCGCCCCGGCGGCGCGGCGGCAGGCGCCCGCTACGCGCTGGAAGTCCGGGATCTCGAGAAGCGCTTCGGCGGCCTGGCCGCGCTCCGGGGCGTGAGCCTGTGGGCGAGGCACTCGGAGGTCACCGCGATCGTCGGAGACAACGGGGCCGGCAAGTCGACCCTGGTGAAATGCGTCACCGGCATCCACAAGCCGGGCGCCGGCAGGATCCTCCTCGACGGCGAGGAACTGGCGCTGTCCAGCCCGGAGGAGGCAAGGGAGGCCGGCGTGGAGACCGTGTACCAGGACCTGTCGCTGGTGGACGACCTGTCGGTGGCGCAGAACTTCTTCCTCGGCCGGGAGCGGACCCGCTCGCTGGGCCCGGTGCGCTGGCTGGACCGCAAGAGCATGTCGCAGGCGGTCACCGAGGCGCTGTCCACGCTGGCGGTCAACGCGCCCTCGCCGAAGGCGCGGGTGCGGCGGCTGTCCGGAGGCCAGCGCCAGGCAATCGCGATCGCCAGATCGGCGGCGTTCGGCTCGAAGCTGGTGATCATGGACGAGCCGACGGCTTCGCTGGGGGTCCAGGAGACGGCGCGCGTCGAGGAGACGATCCGGCGGCTCAGGGCCAGGGGCGTCCCCATCGTGCTGATCAGCCACGACATGCAGCAGGTGCTGCGGCTTAGCGACCGGGTATGGGTCCTGCGAGCGGGCCGGGTCGCCGGGGGCGGCCCGACCTCGGAACTGGACGGCGACCGCCTGGTCGGGCTGATCACCGGGGCGAAGGAAGGGCGGCAGCCATGAACACCGGTAGCCCGCCACGGCCGCGGGACGTTCCCAACACGCTGGGCCTGCACGCACTGATCTGGGCGGATCACTGGGACACCGAGGCGGCCGAGCGGTCGATCCGGCTCACCGCGGACGCGGGCTACGGCCTGGTCGAGCTGCCGGTGCTGGAACCGGACGCGCTGGACCTCGGGCGGGTCCGGCGGTCACTCGGCCGGGCCGGGCTCGGCGTGCGCTGTTCGCTCGGCCTGCCGTTCGACGCGGACATCTCCAGCGCCGACGCGGCGGTGGTCGCCAGGGGCGAGGACCTGCTCAATCGTGCCCTGGAGGCGAGCGCGGAGCTCGGGTCGCCGCTGCTGACCGGCGTGCTCTACTCGGCCCTGGGCAAGTACGCGCAGCCGCCGGCGGCGTCCAGGGGGGGCGCCGCCGGCGTGCTGCGCCGCCTGGCCGACCGCGCGGCCCCTCTCGGCGTCGACCTGGGGCTGGAGGTGGTGAACCGCTACGAGTCGAACCTGCTGAACACGTGCGCGGATGCGCTGAGGCTGATCGACGAGATCGGGCGGGCCAACGTCAAGGTCCACCTGGACAGCTACCACATGAACATCGAGGAACCGGACTTCGCCACCCCGGTCGCCCAGTGCGGCCCGCTGCTCGGGTACGTGCACGTCGGGGAGAGCCACCGCGGTTACCTGGGCTCAGGCCACGTCGACCTGGCCGCGCTGTTCCGCGCGCTGGTGGATGCGGGCTACACGGGCGCCATCACCTTCGAGGGCTTCTCCTCCCCGGCGCCGGCCGGGCTGGGCACGACGCTGGCGGTGTGGCGGCGGCTGTGGGACGATCCCGGCGACGTCGCCGTCCGCGCCCGGGAGTACATGGAGTCCCTGCTGGCCGCCGCGGCCGGGGCCCGCGCCGCCGCCGCGCCCCCTCGCCCCGGGCACGGCACCGCGGCGCCCCGCCCCGGGCACGGCACCGCGGCGGTCCGTTGAGCCCGGCCCGGGACTGGCTGCTCGGCATCGACGTCGGCACCTCCTCCACGAAGGCCGTCATCCTGGAGGCCGGCTCCGGCCGCCTGGCCGCTGTCTCGGTTCGCCGCCACCGCGTGTCGGCGCAGCACGACGACCGGGCGGAAAGCGATCCGGAAGACTGGCTGCGGTCGGCCCGGCGGGCGGTTCGCGGGGCGCTGCGCCGCGCCCGGCAGCAGTCGCCTGGTGCGGTGGCCGCGGTCGGGCTGTCCGGCCAGATGCACGGCCTGGTGCTCGCCGACCGGGCCGGCGCGCCGCTGCGGCCCGCGATCTTGTGGGCGGACCGCCGGGCCCGGGCCGAGGCGGCGCGCTACCTCGAACTGGGCGAGCAGCGCCGCCGCGCGCTGGCCAACCCCGCGGTGGCGGGCATGACCGGACCGCTGCTGTGCTGGGTCGCCGCGCACGAGCCCGGCGCCTATGCGCGCGCGGCCTGGGCGCTGCAGGCGAAGGACTGGCTGCGGCTCCGGCTGACCGGCCGCGCAGGGGCCGAGCACAGCGACGCGTCCGGGACCCTGCTGTACGACTTCGCCGAGGGGGGCTGGTCCCGGCAGGTCGTGGCGGCTCTCGGCCTGCGCGGCGACCTGCTGGCCCCGCTGGCCCGCTCCGACGACCTGGCCGGAGGCCTGACCGCTGAGGCCGCGGGGATCCTGGATCTGCCGGAGGGGATCCCGGTCGCCTACGGCGCCGCCGATACCGCCGCGGCGCTGGAGGGCACCGGGGCGCCCCGGCCTGGCGAGCTCCAGCTGACGATCGGCACCGGCGCCCAGGTCGTCGCGGCCCGCGGCGAACCGCTTCCGGACCGCGCCTACCGCTACCACCTCTTCGCCCGGCCGCGGCGGGGCTTCTATGCCCTCGCCGCCGTCCAGGCCGCCGGCCTCGCATTCGAGTGGGCCTGGCGGGTGCTTGGCTGCGGCTGGCCTGCCGCGTACCGGGCCCTCCGCCAGGCCCCCGCCGGGGCGCGCGGCATCTCGTTCGTGCCCCACCTTGCCGGGGCGCGATCACCGCTGATGGACGACGCGGCCACGGGAGTCTTCGCGGGGCTGCGGCTCCACCACCGCAGGGAGGACCTGATCCGCGGCGTCTTCGAGGGCGTCGCGTTCTCGATCCGGCAAGCCGCCGAGTGCCTGCCGGAGTTCGCGGCGTGCAGTTCGCTGCGGCTGGCCGGCGGCGGGGCCCGCAACCAGGCCTGGCGGCAGCTTCTCGCTGACACCCTCGGGCGGTCGCTGCGTCCGGTGGACGACCCGCACGCATCGGCTCGCGGCGCCGCGACCCTGGCGGGCATCGCCTGCCGGGCGCTGGAACCAGCTGGAGCCCCGGCCGGCGACGCCGGCACAGGCAGGTGCATCCGGCCCCGGGCCCCGGAAGCCGACCGGCTTCGGTCCGCATACGACCGCTGGCAGGCCGTCACGGGCCGCGGCCGCAGCCTGCCGTAGCACGCCGGGCCGGCTCCGCGCCGCCCGCAATCAGCAAGCCAGCCTGCGGCTGCGCGCCTGCAGCGGCACCCGCCGGCATCCGTGCAGAGGGTCATCACCTTCCGGCTTCCCGCCGCACCGGTTCCCGTCCTCATATATCCCGAACGGCCGGTGGGTCCCCGCCTCAGCCCCGCCGCTTCCGGCACGACGGCAGACGGGATCCCGCCAGCCCGCCAACCGTGACCGCAGTGCCGGATCAGGAGGCCGGAACGAGGACTTTCGCCAGGCCGCTGAGCGTCCCGGCCGAACCGAGCCGGAGCGCGTGCCACCGACCCGGCCAGCGCGATCACCTCGTCGGCCCGGGCCACCGCGGGTGACGGTAGCGACGGTACGTGGCATGCCAGTGTGGATCATCCGGCATCGAGGATCATGCAGCGTCTCCGAGTGGCCGCGCCCTGCTATCCAGCCCGGACGCGCGTTGCGGATGTCCTGTTCTCGCGACTCAACAGTCTCAGACGGCCTAGTCCCGGCTGCCGGAACGCCCGTGCGCATATGCACGCGATTCGCGCTGCGGTGACCTGCCGGCGCATCCTCCCCGGCCTCGCCCGGCAGGTCCGAGAGTCCCGGCCCGCAGGTCAGGGCACGCGCGTGAGAGGGCGTTAATTCCCGCTTTCCTGCCCGGTGGGCTGTTCCTGTTCGGTGTCGTCGTGGCCGGCAAGCGAGGTGAAGCCGCCGAGGAACAGTTCTCCCAGGTCCGGTCGGCTCAGGATCGTGCTTGCCGGCTCGGAGACGTGAACTTGCCCGGAGACCAGGATGTAGCCCCAGTCCGCCACCCGCAGCGCCTCGGTCGCCTTCTGCTCCACCAGCAGTACACCGACTCCGGTGGCGGCCAGCGTAGGGATGTAGCCCTCGAACAGCTCGGTGGTCAGCCTGACCGCGAGCCCGGCGGTCGGCTCGTCGAGGATGAGCACGCGCGGGCGCAGCATGAGCACCCGGCCCATGGCCACCATCTTGCGCTCCCCGCCGGACAGCCGGGAGACCGGGCGGCTGCGCATCTGCCCCAGCGCCGGGAAGATCTCCATGACCTCGGCGATCCGGCGCGCCACTTCACGCTTCCGCAGCAGGTAGCCGCCCACCTCGAGGTTCTCCAGAACGGTCATGGACGTGAAGACGTCCTCGTCCTGAGGCACGTAGCCCACGCCGCCCCGGGCGATCTTCTCGGCAGGGTAGTTGGTGATGTCCTTGCCGCCGACCGTCACCGACCCGCCGGCGCACGGCAGGTGGCCGACGATCGACTTCACCAGGGTGGACTTGCCGGCGCCGTTCGGCCCGGCGACCACGGCTACCTGACCTGGTTGGATGCCGAGTGAGATCCCGCGGACCACAGGCGGACCGCCGTACCCGGCGATGAGGTCGCGGACCTGCAGGCATTCGGACTCGCGGGCAGGCGCGGTGCTAGCTGGCATCTGCTCTGAGGCGAAGGTCACCGTTCATCGACCACCTAGGTAGGCGCTGAGGACTTCCTCGCGTGACCGCAGTTGTCTCATCTCCCCGTCCGCGATCTGCCGGCCCTGCGCCATGACGATGACCCGGTCGCAGAGCCGCTCTACCGACGCGAGCTCGTGCTCGACCAGCAGCAGCGTCAGCCCGTCGTCTCGCAGTGCCTTCAGCGCGTCCTCGATGTGGCGCGCCAAGCTCCGGTGCACCCCGGCCATCGGCTCGTCGAGCAGCAGCGCCTTGGGCCGCGCCATCAGCGCACGCCCGATCTCGACGAGCTTGCGCTGCCCGCCGGACAGGTCCCGGGCGTACTCGTTGTCCTTGTGCCGCAGGTCTAGCCGGGACAGGATCTCCCGGGCACGGCGGACCTCGGCCTCCTGTGCCGCCCCCCACCATCTCCGCCCGGCCAGCGCACCCCACAGGCTCTGGCCGCGCAGGCGGGGCACCGCGATCAGCAGGTTCTCCAGGACGGTGAGCCGCCCGAACTCGCCGCTAAGCTGGAACGTCCGGATGAGCCCGTGGCGGGCCGCAACGTGCGGCGGATGGCCGGCTAGGTTCACCCCGTCGAAGAAGACGGCGCCCGAGGTCGGCTTCACCTCCCCTCCGATCGCCTTCAGCACAGTGCTCTTGCCCGCACCGTTGGGCCCGATGAGGCCCACGGCTGTCCCCGGTGCGATCTCGAAGGAGACGTCGTCGGCGGCGACGACCCCGCCGAATCTCACGGTGAGTCCCTCCACGCGGAGCAGCGGCTCACCGCTTTGGCTGCCGGGCACAGGGCGTGCCGCCGCGGAGACTGGCTGGCCGGGCACCACCGAGTTCTCAGGCACGTGGCCCCCTCGCCACCCGGGCGAGCCCCTGGGCGGGCAGCAGGCCGTGCAGGGCTCCCGCCTCATTGTCGCCGAACTTGCGCCGGCGCTCCGGGATGACGCCTTGCGGGCGGAACCACATGAAGAGCAGGATCAGCGCCGCGAGACTCATCCACTGGACCGCCCCGATGACGTCCGGGCTGCCGAAATTGGGCAGCAGCACCGTACCCTCCAGGAACAGTCCCTGGACTAGGAACGCGCCAAGAGCCACTCCGCCAAGGTTGCCCCGGCCGCCGACGAGAACTGCTGCGAACAGGCCGAACGTCTCGGGGTAGGTCCACCCGGCCGGCGCCCAGGCGCCAATGAACTGCACCTCGATAGCGCCGGCCATTGCCGCCACCGCCCCGCCGATGATCATCACCAGCAGCTTGATTGCAGGGACGTTAAGCCCGACGGCCTCGGCCGCCTGCTCGTTTTCCCTTACCGCGCGCAGGACCCGGCCGAGCGGCGAGCCGTTGATGCGCCGCAGCGCCTCGAAGATGACCAGGGCGGTGACGACCGACAGTCCCAGGTAGAACAGCTCGTAGCCGACCTGGCTGGTGTGGAGCTGGTTCTTGAACGGCGCCGGGACGTCCGACAGCCCGATGCCCCCGTTGAGCAGGCCAGGGTCCGCCGAGACCAGGTACGTGCCCATGATGGAGACGACCAGCAGCACCATGGCCTGGTAGTCGCCGCGCAGCCGCCGCAGCACCAGCAGGCCGACCAGCAGGCCGAGGATCCCTCCGGCCGCCCCGGCGGCCAGCCAGGGCAGCGGCCAGGGCAGGTTCGTGCCCCAGAAGTACTGCTGATAGCTCGCCGAGGTGTGCGGCCCGAGGCTGAACAGGCTGGCGGTGTAGGCGCCGACGGCCACGAACAGGATGTAGGCGAAGTTCAGGACGCCGGTTTCCCCGAACTGCAGGTTGAGCCCCCAGCACGCGACGATGCCCACCACCACGTAAACGCACATGGTGAGCAGGTAGTAATCCATCAGGCGACTCCCTTTGCCTTCGCCGCGCCCGCCAGGATCCCGGTCGGCCGGATGAGCAGGACGAGAATGAGAACGGCGAACGCGCTGATTGGCGCGTAGGCGCCGCCGAGCACGATCGCGCTCTCCTCCAGCAGGACGCCGATCACCAGGGCGCCGAGCATGGCCCCGTACACCTGGCCCACCCCGCCGAGCACGGCCGCGGCGATGATCTCTATCAGGAAGGTGTCGCCCATGGTGTAGGAGACGCTGGACAGGCTGAGCCCGAGCATGACGCCGGCGGCCCCGCCCATCAGCCCCGACACCAGCCACGCCAGGTCGGTGATCCGCTGGGCGGAGATGCCGCTGCTGCGCGCCAGGTTCCGGTTGTCGGCGACCGCGCGGATCGCCTTGCCGGCCCTCGTGTAATGCAGCAGCGCGTGGGTGGCGACCGCGAACACGACCCCGATAGCCAGGACTACTAGCTGCGAGCGGGTGAATGACATGGCGCCGACGTGCACCACGCCCGACGTCATCATCGGGTAGCTGACCGGCAGCGGCCCCCAGGTCAGCTCCACGGCGTACTCGACCAGCAGGGCGAGCGCGATCGTCACCACCACCATGCCGAAGAACGTCGTGCCCCGGCGGGTGAACGGCGTCAGCAGGAACCGGTTCAGCAGCGCCGAGGTCACGGCCCCGAACAGCCCGGCCAGCACCATCGCCACCCAGATGCTCAGCCCCGCCTGCGTGCACATGTAGGCGATGAACGCGGCGAACGTCATCTGGGCACCGAAGGCGATGTTGAGTATCCCGGTGGCGCTGAACTGCAGGGTGAAGCCGACGGCGGCCGGCAGGAGGGTCGACGCGGTGACGATGCCGAAACCCAGGGAACTTAGCACCGAATTCATGGCTGTCTCAGCCCTCCTGCCGGCCGCCTGAACCGTCCGTCACCCGGCCGCCTTGATCATGAGGTCGGTGGGCACGGTGCCGATCTGCTTCGGGCTGGAACCCTCGGTCAGCGCGACGAACGGCGCGGCGATGTTGTGGTACTTGTCCAGCGCGATCGGGCCGAGGGCACCGACGTACTGGATCTGCCTTCCCTCCGCCAGCGCCTTCTTGCCGGCGGCGAAGTCGTGCACGACGGTCTTTCCGGCACCCGGCTGGGTCAGGGGCATGATGTACTTGTTGAAGTCCGCTGGCTTGGTCGAATGCGCCTCCAGCATCGCGAGGGCGACCAGGTTCGACGCGTCGTAGTAGGACAGCGTGAACGGGTCGTGCGGGTACTGGCTGGCCTCCGGCACCTGGGAGTTCACCGCGCTCAGCGCCTGGCTGAACGTCTGCCACCCCGGCTGGGTGGACGTCGGCGTCGCCGCCTCGAATGCGGTGAGGCTGCTCAGCGAGCCCGCCCCGATGGCGCCCGTGACAGCCTTGATCCAGCCGGGCTCCTCCTCGGTCTCCACGACGTAGGTCGGGGGCAGCTTGCCCATCTGCTGCTTGAGTTCGGCCAGGAACGTCGCCGACTCCGGCGCGCCCGCGTCGTAGAACATGACCTGCGGGTGCGCGGCCGCGACCTGCGCGGCTTCCGTGCTGTAGGACGGCTGGCCCGGGGCGAGGCTGATGTTGACCACGATCGTCCCGCCGAGGGCCTTGAACCCGGCCTTCGACGACGGGCCGTCGGCCTGGGACTGGCTGCCGCTGGCGAACACCGCGGCCGCCCGGGTGAACCCGTTCTTCGTCGCCCACGCCGCCATCGCGTAGCCCTCGTCGGCGTCCGGTGGCACCAGCCGCCAGAAGTACTGGCTGGTCTGCTGGTCGAACTGGGAGTCACCGCTCATCGTGAACGACGGTAGCTGCGCCTGTTCGAGAATGTTGATGGTGGACAGGATCTCGTCCGAGCTGGGGCCGAGCACTGCCACAACGTTGCCGCTGTGGGCGGTCAGCGCGTTCGCGGCCGGCACCGCGTCCTGGGGGTCGCCGCGGGTATCCACGCTTGTGCAGTTGAGCTTGTGGCCGAGCACGCCGCCGGCCGCGTTGATGAGATGCACCGCCGGGTAGCAGCCCGACAGTGCCAGCGGCCCGTAGGAGGCGTCGGACCCGCTGAAAGGGTCGAACGCGACGAGGTTGAGCGTGCCTCCGGAGGAACCGCCCGCAGAGCCCGAGTCGGCCTGGGCGGTACCCCCGGCCGGGTTGCTGCTGCCACAGGCCGCGAGGAGTGCGCCGACCGCCGCCGGCGCCACGACTGCCATCAGGCGTCTCGGTCTGACGGTACGCCGACGCGTGTCGGCGTGCTGCTGAAAGAGTCTCATGTCGTCCGCGTCCTTATTCCCTGTGCTCGGGGATGATCCCGGGCGTCCGCCTACCACGTGAGCGATGGGAGAAATGACAGCGGCACCGCAGTCTTTCGTGTCCGCCGCTCGTTCGTAGCTTGGTGCATATGTTGCGCCGTTTCGCCGGGAGGCATCCATGTACACAGTGCACATCTTCACGAGCACAGCATGGGCGCCGTGCCCACCGGGCCCGCCGCGCCGCGGCTGGCAGGTGCCGCAGGCGCGGCCGGGCCTGAGGCGGCGTCAGCCGCGGACGCCGGTCTGCGCGATGTGCGCGGCGAAGGCTTCCAGGGCGGCGGCGCCGACCGCCTTGTCCTGCTGTCCGTTCCCACCGCTGACCCCGACAGCGCCGACGACCTGCCCGTCGTACTCGATCGGAAAGCCGCCGACGAAGATCGCGAACTTCCCCGGCAGCATGTGGCTGATGCCGAACGCCTCGTTGCCGGGCAGGGCCGGCCCGTTCGGCGGCTCGTTGAACTTGTGGGTCGCGCGCTCATGCCCGGCCGCGGTGAAGGCCTTGGCCGTGGCGATCTCGACGCCGGTGAGGCGGGCACCCGGCAGCCGGTGCAGGGCGATGACGTTGCCGCCATCGTCGCAGACACAGATCGTCTGCTTCACCCCGATCTCCTCCGCCTTGGCCCTCGCCGCAGCCAGCATAGGCAGGGCGTCGTCGAGATCGATGCGGTAGCGCTTGTGCACGCAGGCTCCTTCCTGATGGGGACCGAACTGGGCTGTGCCGCGAGCGCCGCGGCTGCGGTGAGCGCCCGTTCCGGGGGTACCGGCCCGGGTCACGGCATCGGTGCCGCTGTCGGGGTCACAGGCAACCAACCCTAACGCCCGCCCACGCCGCGGCGGCATGTGCACGTCAGGCCCGAGGTGCGGAGGGGGACGCCGTCCGGCGGCTTCCGCCTTGAATGACCCTGGTGCTGGAACGGGTGCGCCGGACTGCAGTCAGCCAGCGGGATAATTGACCGCGCTCCCGGGGTGCCGCCGGGACCGGAGGCCCGGACTCGCCCTCGGCAGGGCCCGGCGCGGGACCTAGCTCGCTGGACACGTCCGCATCCACGCTCGCCAGCAGGTCGATGCGGTGCGCCAGCCAGACCCTGAACATTGCTTCCGGCTCACGCACGTCCATTTGCAGCAGCCTGGAGGCACGCTCCAGCTTGTTGAACAGGGTGTTCCGGTGCAGGTGGAGCCGCCGGGCGGCGGCGTTGACGTTGCCCCCGCACTCGATGTAGGTCAGCACGACGGACAGCAGCCCGTCACCGGCGGCGCCGCGCTTGCGCAGGGGCTCTAGCACGTCCTTGGCGAACGTCAGTGCCTGCCGGCTGCGGCTGAGGTCCGCCAGCGCGGCGTAGGAGTGCAACTCGGCGTAGCCGCAGGCCCCTCTCAGCCCCAGCCGCTGGACGATGCCCAGCGCAACCCGCGCTTCCCGGTAGCTGGCGGCAACGCCAGCGGCCCCGATGGCCGGGCGGCCGAAGGTGGCCAGCACCTTCCGTTGCGCCCGCTTGCTGACCTCGGCGAACAGGTCCCGCGCAAACGCGGCGAGCGAGCCCTGCTCTGCCGACATGGCGCGGCCCGGGCCGCCCGGGCCGAGCTTGGCCACCACAACGAGCAGATCGCCGACCGCAGCGGCGAGCGGCAGGTGCCCGGATGCCGGCCGCATCCGCCGGACGCTGAGCAGCAGGCTGCCCTGCCGCTCCAGGCCCGCGGGGGTGCTGGTGTCGAAAGCCCCGCCCAGCACGATGACGCCGTAGGCGGCGCCGATGTCGAAACCGTGATACCTGGCCCGGGAGGCCACCTCGTGCGGATTGCCGAAGCGCGCATGCAGCAGGGCATGCACGAAGTCGCCGCGGGCGCGTTCCACGGCGGCCTCCACGCTGCGCAGCCGCAGCATCTCCGAGCCGGTGATAGTGGCGGCCTCCCCGGCGAGCACCAGGTGCTGGGCGAGGTCATGCCGGTGCGGCGGGTGCTCAGGCTCCAGCAGCAGCAGCCAGCCGTAGGTGGTGCCGCCCAGGACGATGGGGGCGCACACCACGGTGACCTCGCCCGCTGACGTGCCGACGGTCAATGCGCTCGCCTTGGTGTGCGGCGGGTCTATCACCACCTGACCGGATGTGATCGTTGCCCGGACGCTCGCGGCAGCCTCCTCCGCCCGCGGCGGCTCGATGCCGACCAGGTCGGTTGCGAGGAACTCCAGGTGCGTGTCCAGCAGGAGCACCGAGCACCCGCTAAGGCGGCGCACCTGGTTGGCCATCGCGGCCAGCCCCGCGCCGCGGTAGAGCACCTCGCCGAGGGCATGGTGGACGGTGACCCCGTACTGGAGCACGTGCGCGGCGTTAGCCAGGTTCTTCTCCGCTACGAGGCGGCTCAGCGCCAGGTGGGCGGTGTTCTCGGGCAGCCCGAGCAGGGGCAGGCCCGCGGTGAGGGCGGCCGTGCGGAGCGGTTCGCCTGGCGCGGCCGCGTTGACCGCCAGCGCGGCAACCCCCCGGGCGCACAGCACGGGAATCTCCCGGCACAGGGCGTCTACCAGTGCCGTGGAGAGGTCCTCGTTCACGTGTACCAGCATGTGCTGGAGCGCCTCGGCACCCCGGCTGGCGACGGGCCACGGCAAGCACCACGACACCGGACGTTCGAGCGCCCCGTCGGCGGCGAATACGGTGGCGGAGCGCAGCAGTGGCTCCTCCAGCAGCACTCCGAGCGTCAGCCGCTCGTGATCACCCTGCCGGCCTGGCATCATGGCACCTCCACCCGCCGCTGCCAGGGCCGCCGGCTCGGGATCCGCGGACGAGGACGGCGCCCTGTGGACATGATGCACACGATAACTCCGTCAAGGCTGTGCAGACCGCCCGTAGGCCCGGCCTTCCGGCCGTCCGTATTCTGCTGCTACGCCGACCCCGGAGCAGGCGAAGGTTGCCTGGTCCACATGTCGGCGGCATATCACGACGAGGAGGCACCGTGGCTGAACTTCTGGACCGGGACCAGTTCCGGGCTGCATTGCAGAACGCGCTGAAGGGGCGGGAAGCCAAGGATGCCTCGTTCAGCAAGGCATGGGCTGAGGGCAAGCTCAAGCGCGATCACTTCGCCCGCTGGGCAGAGAACCACTATCACTACGTGGGGCCGTTCGCGGACTACCTCGGCTATATCTATGCCAACATGTCCGACGAGTACGCCGACGCCAAGGACTTCCTGCTGCAGAACATGTACGAGGAGGAACTGGCGGACATCCGGCACACGGATCTGCTGATCCGCTTCGCGGAAGCCTGCGGCACCACCCGGGAGCGGGTAGAGGATCCCAACAACATGAACCCCGTCACCCGCGGGCTGCAGGCCTGGTGCTACGCGGTGTCGATGCGGGAGCACCCCGTGGTCGCGACCGCCGCATTGGTCATCGGCCTGGAGTCGCAGGTGCCAGGCATCTACAAGAAGCAGATCGTGCCGCTGCGCGAGGTCTACGGCTTCACCGAGGACGAGATCGAGTTCTTCGACCTGCACATCACCTCGGACGTGGTGCACGGGGAGCGCGGCTACCAGATCGTGCTGGACCTAGCCACCACCCCCGAGCTGCAGTGGCGCTGTATCAAGCTGTGCGAGTGGGGCGCCGACATGCGCTTCTCCTACACCAGGGCGCTTTACGACTACTACGTGAAGGCCGATATCGGCAAAGGCTGAGCGGGTCGCATGGGGGCAGGGGCGGAGCCCATTCCTCTCCGTCCCTGCCCATACATGTCTAGCGAAGGAGCTGCCGTGGCCGACTGGGTGCCCGTGGCGGCCGTCCAGGATCTGCAGCGTCGCAGGAGGAGGCTCGTGCAGGTCGGCGGCGAGTCGATCGCACTGTTCATGGTGGGCGGACGCGTCTTCGCGCTCCGCGATGCCTGCATCCACGAGCAGCGGTCCCTGTCCAAGGGCGCCGTCCTGCGCGACCGGGTGGTCTGCCCAGGCCACCAGTGGCAGTTCGACCTGGAGACCGGATGGGAGGAGGACCAGGAACGCTGCCAGCCCAGCTACGACGTCAAGGTAGAGGGCGACACCGTCTACGTAGTCCCGGTTCCCCGCATCCGGGTGACCGAGGCCGGCCAGGCCGCCCTGGGTCGGTCATGACCAGGTCCGTGGCGATCATCGGCGGCGGCCAGGTCGCCGCTGTCGCGACCCGCACGTTGCGTCGGCGCGGGTTCGATGGCGCCATCACCGTCATCGGCGACGAGCCGCATCTGCCCTACCAGCGCCCCCCGCTGTCCAAGGGGTTCCTGCAGGGACGGGAGCAGGCCGGCGATCTCGTCCTGCTGGACGAGTCATGGTGCTCCGACAACGCGGTCGAGCTGCGCATAGGCGTGGCGGTCACCTCGCTCGACGCGTTCAGTCGGCGGGTGGGGCTCGCTGATGGGTCATCCGTGCGCGCGGACAGCATCCTGTTCGCCACTGGCGGCCGCCCGCGGGTGCTGCCAGGCATCACCAGCGAGCGGGTGGTGTACCTGCGCACGATCGACCACGCGGTCCGCGTGCGCGACATGCTGCAGCCGGGCTCCCGGCTCGTCACCGTCGGGGGCGGCTTCATCGGCGCGGAGATCGCCGCGTCTGCGCGCACCGTCGGCGCCGATGTCACCATGATCGAGATGCTGGACGTGCCGCTGAAGCGCGCGCTCGGGCAGAACCTCGGTGAGGTCTGCGCCCAGATACATCGCGACCACGGGGTGACGGTGCTGACCGGCGAGATGGTGGAGTCGGTCCGCGACGTCCCCGGCGGCGTGGTGGTGCACACGGCAGCAGGCCGCCAGGTGGAGTGCGACCTGGTTGTCGTCGGAGTCGGGATCGAGCCGAACGCCGAGCTCGCCGAGGCCGCGGATGTCGCCGTAGACAACGGCATCCTGGTCGACGAGTTCTGCCGGACATCCATTGACGGCATCTACGCGGCCGGTGACGTGGCCAATCACTATCACCCGGTCTTCGGGGGACATGTCCGCGTCGAGCACTTCGACAACGCGAACCGGCAGGCGGCCGCCGCGGCGCTGTCCATCATGGGCCGCCGCGCCTCCTACGACAACGTGCACTGGTTCTGGTCGGACCAGTACGAGTTCAACCTGCAGTACACCGGGCACGCACCGAGGTGGACCCAGGCCGTCGTCCGGGGCTCGCTGAAAGCGCGGTCGTTTACCGTCTTCTACCTGCACGACGGTGTCATCAAGGCAGCGTTCGCGATCAACCGCGGTGAGGAGATCGCCTGGGGAAGGGAGCTGATCGCCGCCCGGGCGACGCCGGACCCGGCCAAGCTGGCCGACGAGGACCTCGATTTGGAAGGGCTGGTACCGCTGACATGACACAGGCCCCTGGAAACGTCATGAGAAACTACATCGCCGGTGAATGGGCGGACGCCGCCTGCGGCGGCACGTTCGACCGCCGCAACCCGGCGGCGACCGCGGAACTGGTCGGCACGTTCCCCCAGTCGGGGCAGGCCGACGCCGACGCCGCAGCCGGTTACCTCGCCGCCCGGCACGGTGAGTGGGCTGACGCGGCGCCCGAGCACCGGGCCGAGGTGCTGCACCGGGCCGCCGATATTCTCCAATCACGCCAGAACGAGCTGGCCCGGGAACTGGTCCGCGAGGAGGGCAAGACCCTCGCCGAGGCGACGATGGAGACCCGGCGCACACCCGCGAACCTCCGGATGTACGCCGCCGAGGCGCTGCGCCTGTCCGGGCAGACGTTCCCTTCCGGCGACGGCTCCCTGGTGCTGACGCTGCGCCAGCCCGTCGGCGTGGTCGCGGCCATCACCCCCTGGAACTTCCCGCTTAACATCCCCTCCCGCAAGCTTGGCCCGGCGCTGGCGGCCGGCAACGCCGTGGTGTTCAAGCCATCGGAGGTCACGCCGCTGCTGGGACAGCGGCTAGTGGAGGCACTGCTGTCGGCCGGCGTCCCTGCGAGCGCGCTGGCGCTGCTGCACGGGGGCCCGGCCGTCGCTCAGCCGCTGGTGGCGCATCCAGACGTCGCCGCGGTGACCTTCACCGGCTCCACGGCCGTCGGCCGGGCCATCCACGCGGCGGCCGGCCCGGCCAGGCGCTGCCAGCTGGAGATGGGCGGCAAGAACGCCGTTGTCGTGCTCGACGACTCCGATCTGGACCGTGCGACCGGGATCATCGCGAAGGGTGCGTTCGGGCTGGCAGGCCAGGCGTGCACCGGCACCAGCCGGGTGATCGCGCACGAGGCGGTCCATGACGAGCTGGTCGCCCGGCTGGCGAAGTACGCGGCCGGCCTCCAGATCGGCCACGGCATGGCTCCCGGCGTTCAGATGGGCCCGCTCGCCACGGAGGCGCAGCTGGCGAAGTTCCTCGGCTACGTCGAGGCCGCCCAGGGCGAGGGCGCCCACCTCGTGGTCGGCGGGGAGCGGCTGACCGGCCCCGGCTACGATGGCGGGTTCTTCGTCCGGCCAGCGGTCGTCGACGCCGTCACCCCGGACATGCGCATCGCCCGGGAGGAGGTCTTTGGCCCGCTGCTGGCGTTCCTGCGCGTGTCCTGCGAGGAGGAGGCCGTCGAAGTGGCGAACGCCACCGACTACGGTCTGTCAGCGGGCATCATCACGCGCGACGTGGCGAAGGCCCTCCGGTTCGCCCGGCGGGTGCAGGCCGGCCTGGTCAAGGTGAACCAGCCGACGACCGGCATGGCCATGAACGCGCCGTTCGGCGGGATGAAAAACTCCAGCGCACAGGCGTACAAGGAGCAGGCCGGGGACGTGGCGATGCAGTTCTACACGGTGGACAAGACCGTGTACGTCAGCCCGTGACCCGCATCGGAGGACGCTCGTGAGGGGTGCAGTCATGGCTGTGATGGTGGGGGAAGGCGACAACACGCGCCTCGTCGAGGCGCTGAACCGGGTGCTCGAGGGCGAGTACATAGCGCTCATCCACTACGTGCAGCATGCCGGCAGCGTCCGCGGGATCAACTTCCAGGCGGTGAGCTCGTGGCTGCTGCACGAGGCGGCGCGCCGGATGGACCACGCGGTGACGCTCACCCAGACGATCCTGTCGCTCGGGGGCGTCCCCGACTGGGACGTGGGCCGGTCGCACCGGTTCGCCGCCGCGCCGGACGCGCGCGACGCCCGCCGGCTGCTCGCCCACGACCTCGATCACGAGCGCCAACTCGGGGCGAAGTACGAAGCGGCCATCGCCGCCGCTGACGCACTCGGTGAGATCGGCATCCGGGCGCTGCTGGAGGGCATCCTCGGATCCGAGCAGCAGACCATGCAGGAGATCGAACGGATGACCGAGACCCCATGACGACGGACACCCCGCAGGCGGCCGACGCCGGGCCGGCCGGGACGGATGCCACCTGGGTGCGGGTGGCACGGTCCGGGCAGGTGCCGGAAGGGTACGTCCGGCGGTTCTTCGCCGACGGGATGGAACTGGCCGTCGCCCGGCTCGGCGGCGCGGTCTACGCCACCTCCAACTATTGCACCCACCTGGACTGCCTGCTGTCCTCGGGGAAGCTTGTCGACGACGGCATCCAGTGCTCGTGCCACGGCAGCGTGTTCGATCTGCAGTCCGGGGAGCCGATCTACCCGCCCGCGACCGTGCCCATCAGGACCTTCCCGACCCGGGAGTCCGGCGCGGAGATCTTCGTGGAGATCACGGCCTCCGACCGGCAGCACAGCGGCCGACGGCGCAGCTTCCGCGCCTCGGACACCCTGGCCCCGCGCCGGGATACCTGACCAGCGGGCATCCCGCACGCGTGCCGCGCTAACGCCGCCGGGTTCCGGCCGACGTAGGTCCCGGCGAGCCCGAGCACCGCCATGATCAGGCAACCAAGGAAGAGCAGGCCGTAGCGTTGCGCTCCGGTGAGCGTGATACTCACCCAGGCCGCACCGATCGCCGACCCGGCGAACCGGACCAGATTGAACAAGCCGAGCCCGGCACCGACCCGTCCCGCCGGGGACCGGGTCGCGCCAGTGGCGGCGGGGGTCTGCACGAACGCCACGCCGATGCCGGCCAGCACCAGCACCGGTTCCAGCTGCCAGGCCGGCGCGCCGGCACCGAACCGCGCCAGGGCGAACGCCTGCGCGACGGCCAGTATCACGAGGCCCGCCCGCAGCACCCGCCGCGGCCCCCACCGTTCCGCGCATCGCCCGGCCGCCGGTGCCAGCACCGTCATCACTGCAGGCAGCGCCAACACAAGGACGCCGGCACGCCCGGCATCCAGGCCCAGCCGCCTGGTCAGGTAGAGCGGGACTCCCAGCAGCATGGCGCCGAGGCAGCACATCTGCGCGAACACCGCCAGGCTGCTACGCAGGTAGGACGGCTCGAGCAGCAAGCGCGGCGGGATGAAGGGCGCGCCGCGCCGCCGGATGCCGAGCAGGAAGGCAGCCAGCGACCCCAGCCCGGCCGCGGCCAGCGCCAGCACGGTCGGCGACGTCAGCCCGCTGACCGGCACGGCCGACACCGCCCCGATGAGGAACGCCGCCCCGCAGGTCAGTGACAGGGCGCCGCGCAGATCCACGGGCTGGCGCCGGGTTACCCCGCGAGGCACCAGCACGAGCGCACCGGCGGCGGCGAGCACCGCCAGTGGCACCGTGGGAGCGAAAACCAGGCGCCACGACCAGCCGCTGACGATGAACCCGCCCAGCGGCGGGCCCACTGCCTGGCCGAACCCGTTGACCGCCGCCCATATTCCCAGCGCCCGGCCGCGGCGCCCATCGGTGTAGACGTCCGCGATGATCGCCATCACGATGGGTAGGATCGCCGCGGTCCCCGCTCCCTGCACCACGCGGAAGGCGATCAGCGCCGGCAGCGACGGGGCGGTCATCGCCCCGACGCCGCCGAGCGCGACTGTGCCCACCGCCCAGCAGAACAGGCGACGGCACCCTACCCGGTCGCCGAGCCAGCCGGCCAGCGGCATCAGTACGGCGAACGTCAGGTTGAAGGCGATGACGACGAAGGCCCCGTGGGACAGCGGAACCCGGAAGTAGGAAAGGACCTGCTTCAGCGGCACGTTGACAATGTTGTTGTTCAGCGTCCCGAGAAACGTCCCGGCCATCAGCGGCGCCAGCAGCAGCCACTGCCGCAGGCCCCGCGCACCGCCGCCGGGTCCCGGCGCGACGGCGCCGGCCAGGGCCGGCTGGCTAGCGGACACCGCGGGTGCCGCATCGGCCGGGCACGCGCGACTGCACCGCCAGCATGACGTCCTTCCCTCCCGGCCGCGCTCCCGCCGGGCGCCGGCGGGAGCGCTTCGACAGTAAGAGCCTGCTCCTGCCTCGATCTATGTGAATGCAGCACAGGATCCGGTGCGACCCCTAAGCACTATGCCGCCCCCGCCTGCGGGCGGCCGCGCGCGCCTGCCCCTGATTACCTTCGAGTTGCCGATCCCCGCGATCCGGGGGGCGATCGGGCCGGCTGACAGCCGGGTGATCTGGCCGCGGCCCTAGGCGCCGGGCTGCATGTGCCGGCCACGGTGGTGACGCCCGGCGGGCCGGAGTGCGTCCCGTGCTCTGCCGGTCGAGCCGCCGCCACCCCGCCCGCCGTCTCCGCGTGCCACCAGCCTCCATGTGATCGACGTCACACGGATGCATAAAAAGAGATCTTTCGTTAATTGGGTGAATCGAGGTCATAGGGAAAGACCGGTGTGGGCCAGGAAGGCGAAGCACAGCTGGGAGCTGCTGCTGACCCGCTTCAGGCCGGCCTCGGCGGCATCCCGCGCCTCGTCGAGGGTGTCCGGGCAGAGGTTGGCCAGTTCGACGGCCTTGATGTTGCCCCAGGCCATCTCGATCGGGTTGAGGTCGTGGGCGTAGCCGGGCAGCCGTTCCGCCCGCAGCCACCTGGCCTGGGTCGCCAGCCAGGTCGTCATGGCCCTGGACTTGTGCGAGGGCAGGTTGTCCCAGATGAGGGTGACCTTGGCGCCGGCGAAATGCTGATGGAGGTCTTCCAGGAAGGCGATCAGCGACCCGGTGTCATACGAGCCGGGCTTGATCTGGAACATCAGCGCCGCCTGGCTGGCGTCGGGCCGGTACGCCAAGGCGCCGGACATCGACAACCGCTTCCAGCTGAACCGATGCCGCAGCACCGGGGTCTTGCCGCGCGGCGCCCAGGTGGCCCGCACCGGCGGCAGCAGCGAGAACCCGGACTCGTCTTGGAAGATTATCCAGGCGCCGCGGCGCCGGGCGTTTTTTTTATCCGCGGCCAGTCCTTCTTCACCCAGACGGCGATCGCCTCCTCATCGCGCTCCGCCGCGCGGCGGGCCGGACGCTGCCGGGTCCAGCCCAGCCGCTTGCGCAGCACCGTCCAGGTCTGGGCCTGGGAGTACCGGGCCCCGGTGGCGCGCTCGATCACCTCAGCGACCCGGGCCAGCGTCCACATCTGCGTCGGGAACCCGTGGGCCTTCGGCCCGGCCTGCAGCGCCGCCTCCACCTCCGCCAGCTGCTCGCCGGTCAGCTTGCGGCGCCGCCCGGCCCGCCCGGCACCGGCCAGCCCATCCCGGCCACCCCGGCCCAGACACGGTGCCACCGCGACGCGGTCTGCGCCGACACTCCCAGCTCGGCGGCCACATCAACCTGCCGCCTGCCGTGCTCGAACATCTCGGCCGCCTGCAGCCGGCGCGCCGCAAGCGCCTCGAAGTCACGACGCGCCCGGACCCGGCTTACGCCGCTCGCCTGCATGTCCGGGACCGCTGACCGGGACGTTGCTGACATGCCGCCATTGTCCCGCCAGAACAGGCAAAGCCGCGAAGGCAGATCACTCTATTTCCGAAAGATCTTTTAGCATTAGCCGAGGTCCGAACCGCACAGCCGGGCAGGACTCCGGGCCCTCGTCAGACCAGCAGGTCAGCCGCTACCCAGCATGGGGTGGACGAGGAGATTCGAACTCCCGACACCCAGGACCACAACCTGGTGCTCTAACCAGCTGAGCTACGCCCACCATCGTCGCCGCCGGCGACAGCGAAACGCGCGCTGCCCCGAGGGACATCGCGCGGCCACGGCCAGTATAGCGTTCCGGGGGCCGTGCGCGTCACGCGCCCGCCGCGGCCGGGCCGGGGCGCCCGTAGCGGGCGGCGATCTCCCGCGCGGAGGCCGAGTCGGGGCCCGGCTGCGGGACGAACACCGTCTCCCGGTAGTACCGCAGCTCCCGCACGCTCTCCTTGATGTCGGCAAGCGCCCGGTGCCCGCCCTGCTTGACCGGGGCGGCGAAGTACGCGCGCGGGTACCAGCGCCGCGCGAGCTCCTTGATGCTGGACACGTCGATCATGCGGTAGTGCAGGTAGGCGTCGAGCTCGGGCATGTCGCGCGCGATGAACCAGCGGTCGGTGGCGATGGAGTTGCCGCACAGCGGCGCCTTCTTCGGCTCGCTGACGTGGCCGCGGACGTAGCCGAGCACCAGCCCGGCCGCCTCGGCCACCGGGATCCCGCGCGGCAGCTCGGCGAGCAGCCCCGAGGCGGTATGCATCTCGCGGACCACGCCCGGCATCGCCGCCAGCGCCTCGGCGGGCGGCTTGATGACCAGGTCGACGCCCTCGTCCAGCACGTTGAGATCCGCATCGGTCACCAGGCACGCGATCTCCACGAGGGCATCACGCTCGATGTCGAGGCCGGTCATCTCGCAGTCGATCCACACCAGCAGGTCGCTCATCTTCAAAGGGTATGGCCTCACGCTGCCTTGGCCGTCACTTATGCAGAACGGCCGGTAACCTCTCGTCTCCGGTACCGCCGGACGTGCCCGGGGGCGGCGGTCCCCGGCCGCGGCGCCGCCATGCGGCGCCGGTCACACCCCGGCGGCGGTGAGCGAGGCGGCGGCCGGGATCTCCCGCTCGCCGCGCGGCCCGAGCCGGATCGCGGCCGGCTCCGGCTCCGGCAGGTCCGCGGCGATCGGGGCTGCGGCGATCGGGGCTGCGGCGAGGAACTGGTCGATGTCGATGCCGCCAGGCCCGATGTAGTGGCAATCGGGGACCTGGGAGGCGCCGAAGTGCCCGCCCCTGGCCCACAGCGCCCGGCTGCGCG
>Ga0070737_10002026_pt1 | contig 25775 bp, 14 predicted proteins | sample Coa_R1_10_FD_66438 | JGI IMG/M metagenome (GOLD analysis project Ga0070737, IMG submission 66438) | Surface soil microbial communities from Centralia Pennsylvania, which are recovering from an underground coalmine fire - Coalmine... | ecosystem: Environmental > Terrestrial > Soil > Unclassified... | reverse complement strand
TAGTCACTTTGGCAGGCACCATTTTGATCACAACCCTGGAGCCTTCATCCGCATAAAGTCAACGCATGGAGAGAAAGGAAAGCAACCCATGAGACTCAATGACACGTTTTAAGACCTCGCGCCCAGCGAAAAAAGTGTTGCTGCCTGGGAATTCCTTCCCGAATAGTCCTAAAAAAATCCCCCGCGTCCGGTTTGTTTTTGTGAGCGGATTAGTCGGTATGCATTATTGACCGAGAAAGCTGACTCCATTTAATCTCTCCCTTCATCTTTTCTCTTAAGTTTTTTCATCAGGATCAATCATACGAATTGATCGGACTCCAACAGCCGTGTGTCCTGGTGAGTGGGGTGGCTGCGGCTCCGTATTTGTGCGAGCCGCATGAAGCACGGACGCTCAACGAGTTTCGGACAGATTCAAAGCGCGGCGCCTCCGCGTCTGATCCAGTTGGCGCTGAAATTCCTCTTTTGAAACGTCATAAAAAGGAGCGTAACGAACAAATGACCTGGATTCGAACGATTCCTCTTTCAGAGGCCGATGAGCGCCTCAAGAGCGCCATGGAGAGGCAAAAGTCGCTCTACCCGCAGGAATATGCGACACCGGTGCACCCTGCCGATGGCGGTGGAGCGCAAATTGTTGCCTCGCACAGTCTGATTCCAGAAGCTCTTTACCATGCCTTTGCCACCTTTGGTTCGCTGATGTCGCCGGAGCTTCCGCTCACCCGGCGGCAGCACGAAATGATTGCCACGATGGTTTCGGTGACGAATCGGTGCGTTTATTGAATCGAGTCGCACGCAGAGTTTCTGCGTCGAGTCACGTTGGACGAAGAACTGGTTCGGGCGCTCGAGACCGACTATACGAAAGCGCCGATTACGCCCTCAGAGCGGACCATGCTGGACTACGTCGTGAAGCTGACGAGAGACGCCACGAAGGTCAACCCCGCCGATCACGAGAGTTTGCGCCAGGCGGGGTTTGACGACAAAGCGATCCTTCAAATCACTCTGATTGCTTCCTGGTTTAACTATATCAACCGCGTCGCGGACGCGCTGGGAGTGGGAAGAGAAGGCTGAAACCAGCGATGTCATAACTCTCGGCTGGTTCAGCGACCTCGATAAGAAACAGGTTTACCAATCAATCTTGGCGGGGAAATATTCGGCGATCAACTCTTCGTAATAGGGGCGTAGCGCTTCTGCGTTCGGGCGTTCGCTGCTTTTCGAGTAGAGGTCATACTGGTTGAATTCGCGCACCCAGTAAAACATCTCCTGATCGTGATCGCTCATCAGGTGCTGGTATTCGCCTTCGCGGTGAGCGGGATAGAACGAGTGGTAGCGCAGCATGTAATGCGCTTCTTCAGGAAGATAATCCTTGGCGACGTGATAAATGTATTCATCGTGTCCCCAAGACATATCCACATTATCCAGCCCGCAATGTTCCTCGTAGACGCCCGTTCGAGTCTGATAGTGGGGAATCTTCGCATCCGGGTTGGCAGCGAAAAACTCGTGAAAAACGATCTTATCAGACCAGGCGCAGCCCACCGGAAACGTATCGCCCACCACGGCCCATTGCGGCTCGCCCCAAAGGCAAAGGATTTTTCCCAGATCGTGGATCAGCGCGGTCAGGACGAACCACCGCGGACGCCCGTCGGCACGCGCAGCCTCGGAGGTCTGGAGCAAGTGCTCGATCTGTGAGAGATCAGTATCGGGGTCGCTGTCATCCACCAGCGTGTTGAGGTACTGCATCGCTTCCCAGATGCCCATCTTCATTCGCCGCTTCGCAAGATATTCCTTCTTCTTCTGAAGCACAAATTCGCGCGTCTGGTAAGTGTGATTGAGCCGGTAGAATTCCTTCACGCAGGCTCGGGCTTCCGCTTCGTAATTGCGAAACTCTTCCTTTTTCTTATTGGGATTGACCGTGAGAAAGGGCTTGGCCCCGCTTCCCGGAGCGGCCTCCGCATATCGATCCTTCACAAAATCGTCCCATTCATCAAGGCTCTTCAATGGTCCGGAGGATGTGGCTTGCAGGCGATCTTCGCTCATAGCAGGTTCTCCTTCTAGTCAGGACTATAACACCGCAACGCACAGGCTTCAACGCGCCTGCTCAGAATCACTTCTGAATTCGCTCCGCAATTTGCCAGGACGAGGGGCAGCGAAAACGGATGAAGTCAGCCTCGTTGCTTCATGGCCGCTTCCGCGCGCTTCGCCATTTCTGCCGGCTTCACGTCCTCGATATGGGTCGCGATCCACCAGGCGTTGCCGGAAGGATCTTTGACGCCGGCATTGCGATCTCCATAGAACTGGTCGGCAGGCTCCATCAAGGAGGTTGCCCCCGCCTGAAGCGCGCGTTTATACGTGGCGTCCGTATCCTTCACGTAGAGATACATTGATGCGGGCATCGGCTGCCATGGGGCTTGCGGCTCGCCCATCATCACCATTGAGTCTCCAATCCTGACCTCTGCGTGCATAATGCGCCCATCCGGCAGGGTGAAGCGGGGCATGGTCTCCTCAGCCTCAAATGCCTGTTTCAGAAAATCGATCAGCCTTGCTACCCCTGGAACCGTCAGGTAAGGCGTGACAGTATGGAACCCATCGGGAATCGGTTTGACGGCCATACGGATTTCCTCCATTTAATTCAAATTTCAAAATATTGTTTCTTATTGCAAAACATATAAATGTAAGTTTTACATAGTTAGGGTTCGTTCCGTAAATTTGATGTTTGATTGCCAAATCGTGCATCAGGTGAAGATCATTAAAAATAAAGCTTCAATGCAAATTGCATTACCCGAGGGTCGGCAGCCAGGGTTGTGATGCGTCCAATGCTGTTTTGGTTTGACGCATCCCTGGATGGCAGGCCAAACAGGGGCGTATTGGCGATGTTAAACGCTTCCCAGCGGAACTCCAGCCGCCGCTGCTCGCCAAAGGGAAAGCTTCGCAGCAAGCCAAAGTCCCATGTGGTTAACGTCGGCCCGATCAGAATGTTGCTTCCTTCGTTGCCCAGCGCAAAGGGTATGGGAACAACGAAGCACGCGGGATTAAACCAACGGCTCACGGTGCGCTCGCTTGCTGGCAAGGCGCCGTTGCAGACGCGGTTGGGATAAGCCGAAGCCTGCTGACCGACAAACGGATTATTCTTGCTGGCAGACACGGTAAAGGGCAATCCCGAGTGATAAGTGAAGATGCCGCTCGCCTGCCAGTCAGCCATGATGTAGGAAAGCGGCCCTTCGTGCGCCAGCAATTTCTGGTTCCGACCGAAGGGAAGATTGTAATCGTAAGCCAGCGTCAGACGATGCGTGACGGAGAAATTCGCGGGGCCATACAGCGCTTCGATATTGCGCGAATCCTGAACGCCCAACCCTCCGCCGCCCGCGAGCGGATCGCCGGGAACGTCGCTGAGAGTTTTCGACCAGGTATAGGCCGCGTCGATCGAAAGTCCGGCGCTCAACCTCTTATTCAGAGAGACTTCGAGCCCGTGATAATTGGAGTTTCCTCCATCGTTGGTGTACTCGATGTAGCCTACCGACGGATAAGGCACCAGATTCGTGCCAATCGGCAGGTATTGATTCAAATTGGAGAGGTACGTCAAATGGGTGGCTTTCGTGCCCACGTAATCCACGGTCAGTGTGGCTTCAAACGGCAGCAGGCGCTGGAAGCCGAAGTTCCACTGATCGACGCTCGAATGGACGGCGTCCATATTCTCGGCGCGCAGGTGAGCCGTGGCCAGATTGAAGGTTGCAGGGTCGCGCCAGGATGTCGGGAACCCGTTTTGCAGGAAGAAGATGGGCGTTGTTTTGCTCGTGGTCTGCGGGTTGGTTTGCAGCAGGAACGGCGGGTTCAGCGCCAGTTGGTTCTCGCTTCCAAAGCGGTCAAACAGCTCATAAAACAGCCCGTAGCCTGCGCGCAGAACGGTGTTGGGGGTCAGTTGATAGGCCAGGCCAATGCGCGGAGCGATATCCTTGTTGTCGGGCTGGATTAACTGTCTTGAGAAACCTGAACCGGATTTCGCATCCACAAGTTGGCCCGTTGCCGGATCGAAATTGGCCATCAGGTTGCCGGCTTCGTAGGGCCATGTGGCATTGTCATAGCGCAAGCCTAGGTTCAGTGTCAGGCGGCGCGTGGCCTTCCAGTCATCCTCAATCCAGGGCGACAGCATCCGGTCCCTTTGATCCACGCGGTGCAAGACGGTTTCATCAGCCTGCGCCACATACCCGAGCAGAAAGTCAGCCAGCGGATTGCCGGTGAATTGTCCGGTGAACGTCATGGAGCCGCGGATGGCCTGATTATCGACATAGATGTTCCGGAAGTACTCGCCTTGGAGGCCAAACTTGATCTGATGGCTTCCCACCATTTTGTTGAGCGACTCGGAGAGGTAGAAGGAATTGGTGAACTGAGACTTTGGCAGATAGTCAGGAGACCCGAGGTAAGGCATGTTCACTCCGCCGCCGCCTGAAAAGTTGAGGCCTGAGATTCCACCGTTGTAATAAGGATTTGAAGGAATGCCAAGGATGCCGACATCGGCCAGGGTATTTTTGCCCCACGGAATCTGCCGCCCCAGAGAATAATCCCTGAACCATCCCAGGCGGAACTCGTTCACCAGCGTGGGCCGCACGGTGGAAGTCCATCCGAACGCATCGCCTTCGGAATTCATGCCCAGGTTGCCCCAGGCCGAGGTGCTGGTGCCATCGACCAGCGCGTTGCCGAAATAGCCGGGCGTCACGCGCGTGCGGTGGGTGTTCTCATAACGATCGAAGAACGTATTGCGCGGGCTCAACTGGTAGTCCACGCGGCCCAGATAGTCGTTGGTGTTATCCGTGAGCCTGGGATTGATCAACCAGTTGTCCGTATTCTGTGGGCCTGGCGGGGGCGTGATATTGGGCGCGGGAACCAGATTCAACAGGCGGGTGGCTTCGGGATCGATCCGGTCCGGAGGAATGATATTTCCCGGAAACGGCAGCCCGGTGGTGGGATCGATGATGGCGGCGTATTTCACATCGTTCGCCGCTCCAGCCGCCGGGGAGAAATCGCCCGCCCGTTCGTTGGCGAGCGGAACGCCTGTGAGTCGCGTCACACCTTGCCCGATGCGAGTGCCCTCGTAGTTAAACATGAAGAAAAGCTTGTTCTTAATGATTGGACCGCCGATCACTCCCCCAAACTGATTTTGGGTTAGCCCAGCCTTCTGGGCCCTTGCCCGGTTGGTGAAGAAATCCGCCGCGTCCGTCGCGGAAGTGCGGTTAAATTCCCATACATCCCCATGAAATTGATTTGTCCCGCTCTTGGTCACAACCACAATGGCGCCGCCCGGGCTGCGTCCGTATTCCGCGTCGTAAGGATCGGTGATCATCTTGAATTCCGAGATCGCATCCACCGAGGGGCGCACGGATTCTGTCGAGAGTTCCTGAACGTTTTCCGACACCGTGTTGTTATCCACGCCGTCGAGAATGAAGTTGTTTTGCAGGGAGCGCACGCCATGGATGTTGATGCCGCCAAAGCGCCCGGAATTGGTGGCGCCGGACTGGTTGGTGTAGCGGTCTGCCGTGACGCCCGGGGAAAGCCCCATCAGGTCATCCCAGTTCCGCGTGCTGAGAGGCAGGTCTTGAACGTAGCGGTTCACCACCACCATGCCCGGAGAAGCTGATTCGGTCTGCAACGCCGGCGGACGGGAACTCACCTGGATGGTTTGCACCGTGCTCCCCAGTTGCAGCGCAAAATTCACAACCTCGCGCTGCGCCACCTCCAGCCGCACGTGCGACTGAACCAGTTTCTTGAATCCCGGAACCTGAACGGAAAGGGTGTAAAGGCCAATGGGCAGGCTGGGAAAAGTGTATTGGCCGGCCGAGGTAGTGATGGCGGTGTACTGAGTGCCCGTAGCCTCGTTAGCCGCGCGGACCAAAACATGAGGCAAGACGCCTCCGCTGGGGTCGGTCACGGCGCCGGTGATGGTGCCGTTTTGGACTTGCGCGAAGCCTAAGATGACAAAGAGCGAAATGGACAGAAAACAACAGATTCCTTTTGCGATCTTACGAATCATAGTCCCTCCGTATTCCGGTCGTGTACCCCTTCATTCCCCTTCAGAGTGTCCATACACCCCATCGCCGAGAAAGCGTCTCACGCGGCTGTTAATCGCAAGTCAACTGGAAATGACAGGCTGGTTAAACGCAATGGGCGTGCTGAAAACTTGCCCAAGTTAGCCACGCCAGAGATTCCATGTCTATACAAGTGCGGAGATATTTTTCTCCCCTTCTTTACCTAACTTAAATAAGAGGCTTCGTCAAGCGCAATCCGTTGGAATCGGATTTCTCAAACCCTGCGCTTCACGAGCCGGTGCAGGCTTGCTTAGCCTCCTCCAACTCACTCCGATAGAACGTTGTATAATCGCAGTCTGTGTTTCGCAGGTGTTGAAACGCATCTGACAGGTTCCGAAAAACTCTCGCAGCCTGTTATTCGGAGGAACCGGGAAAAACAGTGATCAGTGACGAGCGATTCGTGATGAGCAACCCATCGATCCAGGACTGATTATTTTTGCTCGTCCGTTGTTACTTTTCACTCATCACGGCTGTTGGGATTCCTCGTGAAGTTTATCCTGAACGGAATAGAGGGGTTCTTCGCTCCGCACGGCTTGTCATGTCGCCTTGCGACACCCTGAAGGATGAAAATGACGCCGCGACGGCGAGGCATTCGGATCGCGGGCTGCGGTTTTTTCCAACCCGTCGCAACTCTAAAAAACGCGGACCGCAAACCCGGCGGTCCTCTCTACAGGCGCCGGAAAAAACCGTCTCAAATGTCTCATCTGTCTCCCCCCGTGCTGCCCACTCTGCTATGCTGAAACGGCGATGAAATACCAGGTGTGGCGCTACGGCTGGAAGGCCCTGCGGGTGAAAACGAACCAACGATGTGCTGGAAACACAGGGAGTTGGAAAGATAACATGCGATTCCCGATTTGGATTCCAGGCCACGGACGAAGCCGCGCGCCGCGCTGTGTCTTTGGGCGGAGGCGGCAAAGAATCACAATGCAAGTGAGGAGTGAAAAGTGGCGAGTGGCAAAGACAGTTGAAGCGCGGGAAGGGATTCGATGTCCATCACCTGTCAATGCCTTTTCGGATTGCTCATGGAGTTGAAATACAGGGATTCTTCGCTTCGCTTGCGCTACGCTCAGAATGACGGGGCGAAGGCCTCGGAATGACATTGATTAGCGTTGTTTTTTTCAGCATCTCGTAAATTGCGATGATCCAACGTTTCCCAAATTGGCGCTCGATTGCGTCTAAAGTTTTCCCACGCGGATTGCGGCGGCGAAGGCTCTGGGCGGTCATTGTCTCGATCGCTTTCGTGGGAGCCTGGGCGCAGTTGGCAAAATCTGGCCCGAAGGGGCTCGACTTCACAACAGCCGATGCCTCCACGGGTTCAGGCGCTCCTCTCACCCCGGCCGAGATTCAAACTGCGCGCAGCCTGGGCAAGGCTTATTACGAGCAAGGGCGCTATCAGGAAGCGGTGGCGGAATTCAAGAAAGTGGTTGCTTCCGGGCGGGCTGCCGCGCTGGATCATCTGGCGCTGGGGCAGGCGCTGATTCAGACCAACAAGCTGGATGAGGCGCTGGAAGAGCTGAACACCGCCCGGCAGATGGCGCCGGATAATCTGGCCGTCCACTACAATCTGGGCATTCTTTATAAACACGAGCTTCATTATCCCCAGGCTGAAGCCGAACTGCGCCGCGTCATCGCGTCGGACCCAAACGATCCTCCCACGTGGTTTAATCTCGGCACAGTGCTCTTTGCCGAGCGCAGGCTCGAACCCGCGCTTCAGGCATTTGAGCGCGTGGTGAATATGGGCTACGCGCAGGCGCAGAATTTCTATGTGGCTGCCACCTTCCATTGCTTCATTATCCTCAGCCGCCTGAAGCAGCCCGCCGAGGCGCAAAAGTATCTGAAGCTGAACACCTCTACGCGCGACAAAGTGCCGGGCGTTTCGCTGCAATATCCGGCGCTCGAAGCCGGCAAATATGGCGAAGTGAACATCGCCGCGGCCCCGCTCACACCGGCTGTTTCCCAGACGGCCAGGGAGGTGGTTTTCAGAAGCCTCGCCGGAAAGCTGGATTTTGCGCTGGCGCCGAGCCCCAGTACCGTGGGGAAATCTCCTGCCTCTCTCCCAGACTTCCTGGCCCCCTTCATCGCGATGGGAGATTACAACGGCGACGGATTGCCGGATATCTATCTGGCAAACGGAAGCGCCGCGGACCGTGTCAATCATCTGCTTCGCAACAATGGCAATGGAATCTTTACGGACGTGACAGGGCAGGCGGGTGTTTGGGGCCCGAAAGGCAGCGCTGCGGCGGAATTTGTGGATTACGACAACAGCGGACACCCAGGCCTGGTGATTGCAGGGCTGGGCGGCCTGACGCTTTACAAGAACAACGGCAACGGAACTTTTACGGACGTTACAAAAAAGGCCGGACTGAAAGGCGATCCTTGTGAGTTGGATACCGACGTGAAGGCCGTGGACATCGATAACGACGGCTTGCTCGACCTCGTCGCGACCGCATACATCAATGCCTGCAGGGCTCGATCATCGTCACAGGCCCCCTCTTCCCCCGATAATTCCCCGGCGATGGTTTCGCACCTCTACCGGAACAACGGCGATGGCACGTTCACGGATATCACGACCGCCGCCGGATTGGAATCCATTCGCGGGCATTTTCGGCATGTGGTTTTCAGTGATTTTAACAACGACGGCTACATGGATCTGCTCTTCCTGCGTGACGACGGCCCGCCGATGCTCTTTTCTAACCAGGGAGCGGACAAATTTGTGGACGCCACAGCGCAGGCCGGCGCGGCGCTTGCGAATTCACGCGCGGATGAGGCCGCCGTGAGCGACTTCAACCACGATGGCAGGTTCGACCTTGCATTGTTCGGGCCTACTGGTTACAGCGTATTGCTCAATCAGGGCGACGGGCATTTCGAAGCCGTATCGGGTTTGCCGGCGATCAGGCTGCCGGGTTCGCCCGTCGCAACGCGCGGCATAGTGGCTGATCTCGATGGCAATGGATTTGACGACCTGCTGCTCGAAGATGAGAAAGGGAAGTGGCACGCGCTTTTGAACCATCTTGGCCATTTTGAGGAAACGCCGCTGAAGTTTTCGCCATCCCTGCCCCAGGCTGCGGGGAACGCAGGGAAGGCGGGACTCCATGCCGATGAGTATCTCACCACCGCCTGGCTTATCCATCCGGGCGAGATGGACCTTCTGGGCTTTGCTCCGGGAAGTCAGCAGCCCTTCGTCTACGAGCGCCAGGGTCCGACGCCGCATTGGATTGACGTAAAGCTTCAGGGTTACAAGAGCAACAAGCAGGGCATCGGCGACGTGGTGGAACTGAAGGCAGGCAATTTTTATGACAAAGTTCTGGTTCAGCGCGGAAGCTCGGCGCGGGTCTTTACCGGCGATTTGCCGAAGCTCGACGTGGTGCGCGTCACCTGGCCGAACCAGGTGGTGCAAAATTCCATTGATGTCTCGACGGATAGCGCCATCAGCGTCCGCGAATCCGAGCGGCTCGCAAGCTCCTGTCCTTTCCTTTACGTCTGGAATGGCAAGCGGTTCGTATTTTTCACGGATATTCTGGGCGCTTCGCCGCTCGGCGAGCTGGCGCCGGATGGGACTTATCTGCGGCCCAATCCCGAGGAGTATGTGCGGCTTGGGAGCGCACCGAAGCCGATCAATGGCGACTACGTCTTTCAAATCACCGATGAGATGCGCGAAGTCGATTATTTTGACCGGCTCAGGTTGCTCGTCGTGGATCATCCGGCGAACGAAGATGTGTATTCGGATGAAATTTACAGCCCTTCGCCCGTCACTCCCGCCCTTTATCTCGTCGGCAACAAGCGCTTCCCTGTTTCAGCGGTAGACGATCATGGCAAGAACATTTTGCCTCTCATCCGTTACGCCGATGGCCGCTATCCCACCGGCTTCCGCCGCAACCGCATTCTGGGACTCGCCGACCTGCACTCGCTTACGCTCGATCTCGGCGCGTTCCCAGCTTCCGCGCGCGTGGCGCTCTGGCTGCGCGGCTGGGTGCTGTGGACGGATTCCAATGCTTCGCGCGCGCTCTCGACCAACTCGCGCCTGAAAATGATCGATCCTTATCTTCAGGTTCGAGACCGGGCGGGCAAATGGGTGACGGTGATTCCCGACATCGGCCTCCCCAGTGGAACCCATCGCGCCATGCGCGTGGACCTGACCGGCAAATTTCTTTCGGCTGATCATCACGTCCGCATTGCCACCAATCTCTGTGTTTATTGGGACCAGATTTTCTTTACCACCGACGAATCCCGCATCCAGGCTTCGTTTACATTGCCGTTGACTGCCGCAGACCTGCATTATCGCGGCTTCTCAGAAGTCAAAACGGATCCGAATCATCAGAAGCCTGACTATTTTGAATACACCCGGCTGATGACGCATGCCCCCTGGAATCCCGCGATGGGCCGGTACACGCGCTATGGTTCTGTCAGCTTGTTGCTCGCGAAGGCGGACGACCGCCTGGTGGCGATGTCGCCCGGCGATGAAATCACGGTGAAGTTCAGCGCGCGCAATTTGCCGCCGCTCGCTTCGGGTTGGAAACGGGACTTCTTCCTGGACGCTTACGGTTACGCCAAAGATGGGGAGCCTAACACGGCGTTCGCCCGAAGCGTCGATCCGCTGCCTTTTCGCGCCATGCCGAACTATCCGCCGCCCGCCGCGCAGCCTGCGCCTTCGGACAAGGTCTATCAGCAGTATTTGCGCGATTATCAGACGCGCCCTGCGTATAGCCTGATTCCGCCTCTGGCCCCTGTCGGCCAATGAGGTCGCGCCAACTTCATCGTGAATGAGTTCGATGGACAAATCAAAAATTTTCAGGCCTTACTCAGCGGGCTATAATGGAATTGTCGTTTTGATGTAAATCACATGCAGCACGCAGCGCGTATCACTGACGATGTGAGAAACCTGCTTGGAATTTGGAAAGGAGGAACAGATGTCATCCGCAACAACTGCCAAAGGAGGCGCTATGCCATTCACCCTTCCCCCGTTGCCCTATGCAGCGAACGCACTTGAACCCTATGTCGACGAACGCACGATGCAGATTCACCACGACGGCCACCATGGCGCCTATGTGAATAATCTTAATAAGGCGCTGGAATCCGCTCCGCAACTGGCCGGCAAGACGGTTGAAGAATTGCTGGCCAACAATTGCGCTATCGTTCCGGATAACATCAAGACCGCGGTCCGAAACAATGGCGGAGGCCACGCGAATCACTCCATGTTCTGGCAAATCATGGCTCCGAAGGCCGGCGGCCAGCCCGGCGGGAAACTGGCGGACGCCCTTAAAAGCGCGTTCGGAAGCTTCGATCAATTCAAAGAGAAATTTAACGCGGCGGCCACAGGGCGTTTCGGCTCAGGCTGGGCCTGGCTGGTGAAAGATTCCTCCGGCAAGCTCGAAATCATCTCGACCGCTAACCAGGATAGCCCGCTGATGGAAGGCAAATTCCCAGTGATGGGATTGGACGTTTGGGAGCACGCCTACTATCTGAAGTATCAGAACAAGCGCGGCGACTATATCAACGCCTGGTGGAACGTGGTGAATTGGCCTGAGATTGAGAAGCGCTTCACTTCAGGCAAATAAGTCGTAAGGTTTCGGGTGTGTCATTTTCAGCAACTCTTAAGCTACGCGCACATCCCTACTCCAGGGGATGTGCGCGTGTTTCCCCTGATTCTGACTCGCGCCTGTAAAAGAACCAAGTTCCGACAGACGCCTTCATCGCGCGAAAATTGCGCTTGGCCGGCGCTCTTGTTTTGGCAACTCGCCAGATTATTCCCCGCACCACCCATCATCAGGAAATCCGGAAGCTGGCAGGCGTGGAGGGACTCGAACCCCCGACCCTCGGATTAGAAATCCGATGCTCTATCCGGCTGAGCTACACGCCCTCGATCTATTGGCATCATAAAAGCCCGCTTCATTGCAGTCAATCCGCAGCCTGAGATTCATTCAGTTGCTGCGTGGCAGACGCGAAGGGCAGTACAGCATTCGCATTAGGGATCAGTGGCGCGGTTGCAAACGCTTCTCAACGCGCACCACCGCCGCCGCAGAGCTGCTTGCTCTGCGGCAGCGGCGCACCGGCGGGGAAAAGAACTCAGAAATAAAACTTCAGCGCGAACTGGATGTTGCGTTCGTACTGTGAGCTCAGAAGCTCACCGAACTGAGCGCTGGTCACGCTTCGGTTGGGAGCGTTGAAGATCGGAGTATTGGTGAAGTTGATGAATTCGCTGCGAAACTCAAAGCGCTTGGATTCAGAAATCGGAAAGTCTTTCTCGATTCCAAAATCCCAGTCCCGCAGCCCCGGCCCGCGCACGGTGCCGTTGGCGCAACTCCCGAACGTTCCGATAGACGCCACAGAAAAGGGCGACGTGCTGAACCAGGTGGTCCCTAGGCCAGCCCCCTGCGGATAGGCGTTAGGACCAATGCAGTTTGCCTTCCCTCCCCGGCCGTGGGTTTGAGAATTGTCGGGCCCGGTGATCGTAAGCGGGAAGCCGGTGTGGTCGCTGACGATCCCGCTAATCTGCCAGTCGCCGAAAACCGCCCTGGCGACGGGATTGGCATGGCTGCCAAAGCGTTTTCCGGAGCCGTAGGGCAATTGATAGACATAAGAGAAAACAAGGTTATGGGTGGTGTCAAAGTATGCCGGGCCCCATTCCGCTGTTGAATTATAGAGGTTCTGCCAGTAGGCGGAATTGTTTGCCGCCTGGCCGCCCTCGCCATAGTAGCCGATGGAATTGGTCATGGCCTTGGAGTAAGCGTAAGAAAACTGGAATTCCAGTCCCCGAGTCAGGCGCTTGGTCAGGCTGACCTGCAAGGCGTCATAGGCCTGATCACCATTCGATTCCGTGCCCGAAATCTGGCCGATGGTGTTGTATAACGGCATATCCCCCGACAAGTAAGGGCTGCCGCAGGTTGGCACCGGGACCTTAGGGTTCTGGATAATGGCATTGGCTGCCGTGCAACCGGCTTCGCCCACGAGCCGCCTCTGGAAATAAGGCATGGGAACCATCAGGTGTGTTCCATGCTGGCCGACGTAGGCGACGGAAAGCAGCAACAGGCTGGGAAACTGGTGCTCAATGCTCAGGTTCCACTGCTGCACCTGGTCCGGCCGCACGTTCGGATCCCAAAGCCGGATGTTGGTTCCGGCGTACGGATTGCTGGGGACTGAAAGCAGCGAGAGACCCTGGTCGGTGATTGAGCTGGGGAAGAAGGGGAAAGAACCGGTGCTATTGTCCTGCTCAAATTCCGATTGGAAAGGCGGATTCAGCGGCAGGCGAAGATTCGTGCCCGTGCCTTCGAGGAATGACGAAATAGTATAGGCGCCGCGCAGCACGGTTGTCTTGCCCAGGAAGCCGGGCGTGTAAGCGAACCCAATGCGAGGCTGCCAGTCGCGCCAGTAAGCGTTGTAAACAGCTTTGGAATTTGTCACCACGCAGTTGGCGCTTCCCAGCAGTTCCGGACAGGGCCCCATCAGCGCTCCGCTCGCAAATTCCTCCACGCCGGTGAAAGGCGCGAAGTTCGCCTCGCGGCTGAAAACCTCACCCCACGGCGAATTATAATTCCAGCGCACCCCGAGGTTGAGCGTCAGGCGCTCCGTGGCGCGCCAGTCATCCTGAATGTAGGGCGCGATGATGGTGCTCCGCTGGCCCCAGGTTCCGGCGGCAATGCCAAGCCCCACCGTGTTGGGAAGGCCCAACAGGAAATCGGCTTCCGGGAGGCCTGAGTGCGCCGCGGGGCTCGTGGGGTCAGGCCCGTCAGTGTATACGCCTGAGAAGCTCAGGAACCCGAATTTGCCGTTATTGCCCGCGTAGTAAGTGTTGATGTCCTCGCGCAACACCTGGAGTCCCAAATGGAACACATGACGGTTGTGGGTGACAATCAGATCGAATGTAGGTTCAAGCGTAGTGTCGGCGAACAGTTGTTCGCTGTCGGATGCGCCCAGGCTGCTGGCGAGACCATTGGTAAAATTAAGCCCCAGCAGTCCAGGCCCATGCACGTTGGCATCAGCAATGCCAAGCTGCTGTCCCAGATTGCCCACGCCCGTCACCACCCCGCCGCTGTGCAGAAGGATGCGGTTCACGCCCATTTTCGCGTCCATCACCACGCTGGGGGTGAAAGTGTGCGTCCAGTCAATGACGCCGCCGTGGAAAGGCGAGTTGTTGAAGCTCTGAGCGAACAGCTTGAAGGAATTGGTGGTTGGGTTCTGCTGGAAGCCCTGAGAGTAACTGCCCCAGAGGTGATTCTTATCGTTCACCATGTAATCGATCTTGATGTCTCCCTGATCGTTGTCGGTGTAAGTATGAGAAGTATTGAGCGCGTTATTGAGGAGGTTCGAATTGGCCGGATTGGGATAGAGCCCGGAAGCAAAAAGCTTCTGGGCCACTGGGTCGATCATGCTGGAGGGGATGATGTTGTTCGGGAATGGCTGCCGAACTGCCGCGGGATTCGCCGGCGGCGTGCACGGGCCGGAAAGCGAGGCACAGGGATTGTAAAGCGGTCGCGGCGTTGAAAGGCCGCTGCCGGCAGGCGGATTCAGGAGTTCAGAGAAGTCGCCCGCGCGCTCTGCCGGCGTCATGACGGTAAAGAAACTGGTTGCTGGCGGGCTATCGAGTCGCGCGCCCTGGTAATCCGTGAAGAAGAAGAGCTTGTCTTTCTTAATCGGTCCGCCAAAGGTGCCGCCAAAGGTATTCCAGCGCAGGCCGGGGGTGGGCAAGTGTTGCCAGTTGCGTGCCCAGTTGTTGGCGTTCAATGCGTCGTTGCGGAGAAACTCAAAAGCATCGCCGTGATACTGATCGGTTCCTGATTTTAAGGTGACGCTGATGACGCCGCCCTGAAACTGGCCGTATTGAGCGGGCGCATTGTTGGTGATCATGTCGAATTCTTGAATCGCGTCAACGCTCGGCTGATAGGAAGTGAGGTTGTCCGAGATCTGGTTGTTGTCAATGCCATTCAGCAGAAAGTTGTTGGCTTCCTTGCGGTTTCCATTGACATACGGCCTGCCGCCGCCCGTGGTGCGCTGGCCGTTCGTGAAAGAGCTTGGATTCGTGGCGGTCACGCCCGGCGTCAGCAAGGTAAGCTGGATGAAGTTGCGCGTGGCGAGAGGGAGATTCACGTTGAAATTGGAACTCGTGACGTAACCCAACTGCATCGTATCCGTTTGGAGCAGCGGAGGCGCGGAGGTGACGCTCACCGTCTGCGTCATCTCGCCGACCTTCAGTTGAAAATCAATCCTGGCGATCTGGTTCATCTGCAATTCAAACGCCGGATGGACGCTGGTCGTAAATCCTTTGGCTTCCACCTGCACCTTGTATTGGCCCACCGGCAGCCGAGGCAGATTATAGACCCCGGCGGCGTTTGTTTCGGTTGGCCACGTGGTGCCTCGTAATACGTCCGTTGCGGTCACTTTCGCCCCGGGGACCGCCGCCCCGGAAGGATCCGTTACGGTTCCGGTGATGCCTCCCGTAATTTCCTGCGCCATGAGGGGCGGCGCAGACAAAGCGGAAGCCGCCAAAATTGTGAAAGCGAGCAAGCACGACTGGAAACAATTCCAATGATTTTTCCTCATAAACAGCCCTCCCTTTCCTGGATCAACACTTGACGCCCGGCAACCCAAGGGGCTGCCGCTACCCTGACGCGCTATGACGCTCATTCTGGACTCATTGTATAGACAAGTCAAGCGGTCAATAACAAATGCCGAGATTCTTTGCGGAGTTTGCTGGGAGCAAATACGGGGATTCTTCGCTTCGCGGCGCTCCGCTCAGAATGACAGGCGGGGATGTATTAGAGCAGGCAGCACCGTAGGGGTGGACGGCGTCCGCCCCGAGGATATGGCATCCATGAGCGCTGAAGGGCGTGCGCCCCTACGCTTTGGAAAGAAAATCCCGAAAGACTTCTGCGCCGCGGTATTGAGCCCGATCTCCCAATTGCTCTTCCAGCCGCAGCAATCGGTTGTATTTGGCGAGGCGTTCCGATCGGGTTACGGAGCCGATCTTGATCTGGCCGGCGCCGGTAGCCACGGCTAAATCGGCCATTGAGTCATCCTCGGTCTCGCCCGATCTTGCGCTGATCACGGCGCGGTAGCCGCGCTTTCGCGCCAGTTCCACCACGGCCAGCGTCTCCGTCAGCGTGCCGACTTGATTCATTTTCACAAGAATCGCGTTGGCGACTTTTTCCTGGAACCCTCGCTTCAGGCGGGAAAGGTTTGTAACGAAAAGATCGTCTCCAATCAATTGGCAATGGGCTGAGAGGCGGCTGGTCAGAATCTTCCAGCCAGCCCAATCGTCTTCACCGAGCCCGTCTTCAATCGAAATGATGGGGAATCGCCTGACCCAGTCTTCCATACGCTGCACAAACTCGTCAGCGCTTAACTCGACCCCTTCGGCGGAAAGGCGGTAGCGGCCGTGTTCCGCGAAGTGGCTGGAGGCGATATCGACCGCGATGGCGGCGTCCTGGCCGGGCCGAAAACCGGCGCGTTCAAAGGCTTCCACCATCAGTTCAAAACCGGCCTCGTTAGACGCGAGCCGCGGCGCATATCCGCCCTCGTCCGCGACGCCGGCGGCGTAGACTCCGCGCGACTTCAGCGCTTCCTTCATGGCGCGGAAGATGGCGACCGCATCCTGCAAGGCTTCAGAGTAACGCTGCGCGCGAAGCGGGATGACCAGGAAATCCTGAAAATCCACATTTCCGCCGCCATGCAAGCCGCCGCTCAGGATGTTCACCATGGGCACGGGCAATTCCACAGCCCCTACGCCGCCCAGATAACGATAGAGCGGCAGCCCGGCGGAAGCGGCAGCGGCTCGCGCGACGCCCAACGAAACTCCCAGGATGGCATTCGCTCCCAGACGGCTCTTATTCTCCGTGCCGTCGAGCGCAAGAAGCTTATGATCAAGGGCGGCCTGATCGCGGGCATCCATGCCGGCGACCTCCGGAGCAATCGCTTGCTCAACGTTGGCGATGGCTCGGCGAACGCCGCGCCCTAAGTAGTCTTTCGGATCACGGTCACGGAGTTCCAATGCTTCTGCCTTGCCGGTTGAGGCGCCGGAAGGGACAAGGGCTCGGCCATGAGCTCCGTCCTGCAGAAAGACTTCCACCTCAATGGTGGGATTTCCGCGCGAATCGAGCACTTGACGAGCGCGAATGTGTTCAATTTTAGGCATCGTGATCGATGGATCTCTGAATCAAAGCGAATAGCATTATAAGATAGCTATCTCGAAAAGAGCCAAATACTCTTGTCTCGCCCTGCTTGTTTATGTGGGGTTTAGGGAAGGGCTTACCACGGAGGGCACAGAGAAAAGCTCTCAGTGTTCTCTGTGGTGAAAGATTAAGAGAAATTTTACCGTCAAAGGCGCAGCGCGGCGTGGCCGCAACCAAGCCAAATCTCAAATCTCAAATTTCAAATTTCAGATCCAGATCCAGATCCAGATCCAAAACGACGATCATTATGAAAGCAAAGGGGATATAGCGCTCACGATGAAAAACCTTCGCACTGCGAACAGGCTTACAAACCTCGCATTGCGATGGGAAAATATCCGTCGAATAAATCGCCGAATTTTCTGAATGCAACACGGGCTGGATAGCATGTGAAGATTGCCTGACAGCCCTTTGAGTGATAAAGTTGATGCGATGAAACGCCGGGCGCTCAGAATCGCTGTCCTCTTGTGGCTAGGATGGTATCTTTCCGGCCCGCTGTGCGAGACCTTTGATTTTTGGGACCCGCCACAGGCGGAGGTGCATGATATTGAGCGTTCCGCCGGTGGCTCGGTGACGCTGGTTGCCGCCATCTTCTGTTTTGCAATCTTCCTCATTCGAAAGTGGCGCGAGCGTTGTTTGTTTCTGGCCGGGGTTCTTTGGAGCAATTTCCTTTCTTTGACTTTTTATCTGCCGGCCTTCGCGGCTCCCGCAGCGCCTGTCTTTTCTCATTCCCCTCCTGCATTACCTCTGCGCATCTAGACCTTTCCCTTCTTATCCGCATGCTCTTCGGATCGTGCCCGGTCATCTGTGTGGGCGTTTCTGCCCACATGGAAGTGTTTGGGAAAGGACCATCCAATGGCTACATTTCAGGCCTCACAAAACGTCCGGAAAGGCGTTTGTCTCCGCTATCTTGGCGTGTGCGCTGGCATAGCCCTCATGATGACATGCTGTACTCCGGCTCAAAGATACCGGCCCGCGCCGCTTTCCCTCGCTGAAACGGCCTCAAAGCTCGAAGCGCGAGCTCTGGATGATCCGGGTCTCGAGGCATTCATCGAAAAAAGCCTGGGACGCTCGATGGACTGGCCGCCTGAAGTCTGGGATTTGCGCCTGTTGACGCTCGCGGCATTCTACTTCAACCCGCAGCTTGAAACAGCGCGCGATCAGGTTGCCGCAGCTCAGGCTACGATTGTTACGGCCGGCATGCGGCCGAACCCAACCCTGAGCCTTACACCCGGAATTCCGAGCCCATATCTGATGAGCCTCGAATTCGCGATTCCGGTCGTAACTGCTGGCAAGCGTCAGTATCAAATTGAGGCGGCAAAAAACCTCAGTGAGGCAGCGCGGCTCAATCTAGAACAAACAGCGTGGACGGTGCGCAGCGGCGTGCGCGCCGCATTGCTCAACGTCCTGGTGACCGAGCGCAGCCAAGCCCTGTGGCGAGCCGAGGCGCGGCTGCAATCGGAGCGACTCTCCCGGCTGGGGAAACAGCTTGAGGCCGGGGCGATTGCGAGGCCCGTCGTCGATTCCGCGCGGGTTGATCTGCTCAACAGCCAGCTTGCCACCCGCGCCGCGGAGGGCCGCGTCAGTCAAACAAAAGCAGCGCTCGCGGCGGCCATCGGCATTCCGGTAACAGGCTTAGAGAATGTGCGGTTTGCCTGGCCTGGATTCGACCGGCTTCCGCCGATCACTGCGCTTTCCGCGCGCCAAATTCAGCGCGATGCCGTCTTGAACCGCCTGGACGTGCGACAAGCTCTTGTGCAATATAGCGCCGCCCAAGCCGCCTTGCAGCTTGAAATTGCAAGACAACACCCGGACTTCCTAATCGGACCTGGATATCAGTATGAGGAAACCGACAGCTTTTTCGCGCCAATCTTCTCCATGACACTTCCACTTTTTAACCGGAACCAGGGGCCTATTGCCGAAGCCGAAGCGCGACGAAAGCAGGCCGCGGACAATCTGTTGGCGACGCAGGCTCGGGCGATCGCTGAAAGCCAGCAGGCGCTGGCTCAATATCGAGCCGCTTACGCCCAGCTTCACGATGCGCAACAAGCGCTTGCAGATCTGCGCCATGTGCAAGAGCCGATGGCCCGGCAACAAGTCGCGGCAGGCGAGACGGACTGGCTGTCCCTCAATACTGTGCTTCTACAAGGCGCGGCGGCGGCCCAGACTTGGCTGAATACACTTTTTCAGGCGCAGGCTGCGCTGGGCGCGCTTGAAGGCGCAATACAGAAACCGCTCGAACCGGAAGATGACACACCGTTGGCGCTCCCCGCGCCAGCGAAATGATGAGAGATAAGAGACGAGTGACGAGAGACAAAAAAACCAGGCAATCAAGGCAGCGCGGAGTTTCCCGCACCGCCCTGCGGGAGAAACTCTGCGACGTTCGCTGCTCTCTCGTCTCTGCTTTTTGGAGGAAACCCATGAAGGCTCTTAAATGGCTCTTTGCATTGGCGCTCGTGTTGATTGCCGCATCTCTTCTAGTCCGAAGCTACACTCAGGCTCACAAAGACCCCGACCAGGAAGAGGGAGAAGAAGAGGAAGCGATCAAGGCGCCCTCGCGGGTCTCGGTGGTGAATGGGCAGACGGTGGTCACGCTCGACGTCGCCACACAGGAACGCCTTGGCATTGTTATAGCTCCGCTCCGCGCCGTCAGCATGCGCCGCCGAGACCCGGCAGCCGCAACCGTGCTCTCCGCCCAGGGGTTGGTGGCCCTACGCAATGCCTATGTGACCGCGGAAGCACAGGCTGAGACCGCGCAGGCGCAGCTTGCGGTTTCGAGCCAGGAATACGAACGTCTCAAGACGCTCTACGCGGAAAATCAAAACGCGTCGATGAAGGCGCTCCAGGCGGCACAAGGCATGCTGCGCGCGAATCAAGCCCGTCTTGACGCGGCGCGAAAAGGGCTGGAAATTGCCAGGGCCGCCGTGCAGCAAAGCTGGGGCGGCATGGTCGCAAACTGGGTGGCCAGGAACTCACCCTTGCTGATGCGTGTCATGAATCAACAGGCGATGCTCGTGCAAGTGACGCTGCCGCCGGGCGCCTCCTACGAAGACCCGCCCGAGATCAACCTTTCCACTCCCAATGGGAATTCCGTGAATGCCTCTTATGTCTCGCCGTTCCCGCAGATCGATCCGCGCATTCAAGGCATCAGCATGCTTTATCTTGCCCGCGCTTATCCGACGCTTCAGCCGGGCATGAACCTGGTGGCGCATCTGCCGGTGGGCAAGCGGTTGCGGGGAGTTGTTGTGCCCCAATCCGCCGTTGTCTGGCGGCAGGGGCAGGCCTGGGTTTACGAACAAACCGCTTCAACTCAATTCACCCGACGTCTTGTGCCCACCGATGGGCCGCTTCGCGGAGGCTACTTTGCCACTCAGGGCTTCCGAACGGGAACCCGCGTAGTGGTGCAGGGAGCGCAGGTTCTGCTCTCAGAGGAGTTTCGATCTCAAATCCAGCCGGAGGATTGAAATGAGGCTGGGTTTCCACTCGCGGCGAACTCCCCCCTCGTCGCTGAAAGGCCGTAGCGCTGAATGATCAATCGGGAGAGCCTGATGCTGAAATCGATGGTCCGGTTTTCACTGCGTCACCGAGGTGTCGTGATCGCCTTGGCGTGTGCGCTGCTGTTTTACGGCATTTATTCGCTTCGCACAGCGCGTTATGACGTCTTTCCGGAGTTTGCTCCACCGCAGGTTTCCATCGAGACGGAGGCGCCGGGTCTTTCGCCCGAGCAGGTGGAGCAACTGGTGACCACGCCCATTGAAAATGCCATCATCGGCGTCACGGGCGTTTACGCGGTGCGATCCGCATCCATCCAGGGCATCTCCGTGATCACCGTCATCTTTCAAAATAAAGGCAGCATTTATCTTGACCGGCAACTGGTGGCCGAGCGTTTGGGCACGCTTGCCGGCCAATTGCCGGCTGGCATCACGCCTGTGATGACGCCGCTCACCTCGACCACCAGTTGGGTGATGGAGGTGGCGCTGTCTTCTCAAAAGCTCTCACCGATGGACCTGACCACCGTGGCAAACTGGGTGGTGAAGCGCCGTTTGCTGGCCGTGCCGGGCGTCGCCAATGTGTCGGTGTTCGGAGCGATGACGCGGCAAATCCAGATTCAATATGACCCCGACAAACTTATTCAGCACAACATTGCCGTCACCGACGTGATTGCCGCAGCCGAGCGGGCTACCGCCGTTCGCGGCGCGGGCTTCGTTTCCACGCCCAACCAGCGCATCATCCTTCAGACCGAGGGTCAGTCGCTGACGCCAGCCGAGGTCAGCCGGACGGTCCTGGCGCGCTCACGCGGCGCAAACCTGACGCTGGGAGACGTATGCCATGTTGTGGATGCGCCGGCGCCTCCCGTCGGCGGGGCTGCCCTGATGGGCCGCCCGGCGATCGACCTGGTCGTTCAGTCGCAATACGGGGCCAACACTCTTCAGGTGACGCAAGGCATCGATCAGGCCCTGGCCGAGCTTCGCCCTGGTCTGACGAAGGAGGGGATTCAGGTTAATCCGAATGTGTTTCGCCCGGCGGATTTCATCCTTACGGCGCTCCACAACGTGCGTTCTTCTCTCGAGATTGGCGCCATCCTGGTGGTCGTCGTCCTCTTTCTGTTTCTCTTTAATTTCCGCACCGCGGCGATTTCCTGCACGGCCATTCCGCTTTCGCTGCTCGGCGCTGTGATCGTCCTGAATCTTATGGGTCAGAGTGTGAATACGCTGACGCTGGGCGGGCTTGCCATTGCGATTGGAGAAGTGGTGGATGATGCCGTCATCGATGTGGAAAACATCTATCGGCGTTTGCGCGAAAACCGCGCGTCGCCACATCCCCAGAAAGCATGGCGGGTGGTGATGAACGCTTCAGTAGAAGTCCGAAACGCCGTGGTCTATGCCACCTTCGCCGTGATCCTTATTTTTTTCCCGGTCCTCACGCTTTCAGGCGTCGCTGGGCGCCTCATGTCGCCGCTGGGCTTGGCCTATATCTGGGCGATCCTCATCTCACTTCTGGTCGCGCTCACGGTGACCCCCGCGCTGTGCATGGCGCTGCTGGGCAGGCGGGATCTGCCCCCGCATGAGCCGCCGGTCGTCCGGGCGCTCAAGCGGGGCTACCATCGCGTTCTGCTGGCGGTGGAGCGAGCGCCTGTCGGAGTGATTGCAGGCGTGGCGCTCATCATTCTCGCAGGCATTCTCATTCTCCCGGAACTGAAGACCACCTTTCTGCCCGAGCTTCATGAAGAGAACCTGACCCTCCATATGACCATGATGCCCGGAACCTCCCTCCGGCAGTCGATTCGAGAGGGAGATCGGGTGACCCGGGCTTTGCTGAAAACCCCTTACGTCAAGCTGATTGCGCAACGGGCCGGTCGGGCAACGCTTTCCACCGATGTCTACGGCGCCGAGGCCAGCGAACTCCCGCTGGTCATCAAGGCGCGTACCGGACGTCAGTACGAGGCCGCCATGGACGATATTCACAAAACTCTGGCAAAATTCGCGGGCGCCGTATTCTCCGTGAATAGCTTTCTGGTCGAGCGCATTAATGAAACGCTTTCGGGATACACTTCCGGCGTGGCCGTGAATATTTTCGGGAGCGATCTCAACGTGCTGGACGAAAAAGCGCGGGAGGTGGCGCAAGCGCTGGGCGCGATTCATGGCGTGTCTGGAGTCCAGCTCGTGTCGCCTCCGGGCGCGCCCCAGGTGGTGGTGCGGCTGCGGCCGCGGGCGATTGCGCGCTGGGGTTTCGACCCGGTTCAGGCGCTGGATGCCGTGAGGACCGCGTATAACGGCGATATCGTCGGCCAGATTTATCAGGGTGACCGCGTCTTTGATGTTTCCGTGATCCTCGATCCTTCGGATCGGCGGACGGTGTCCGAAATCAGCGATCTGCCGCTCCGCGGGCCTGACGGGAACTACATTCCACTGGGCCAGCTTGCGGATATCTACGAAACCTCGGGCCGCTATATTATCCAGCACGAAGGCGCCCGCCGCGTTGAAACCGTAACTTGTAATGTGGGAAGCGGCGATCTGAACGCATTCCTGGCGGAAGCTCACCGCCGCCTTTCACGGATTTCGTTTCCGCCTGGAACGTACGTTGCTTTCGCTGGGACGATTCAAGCGCAGGCGCAATCCCATCGAGATTTGCTGGTGCATTCTCTGCTGGCCGGTCTCGGAATCATTCTTCTGCTTTCCGTCGTGATGGGGAACTACCGGAACCTGCTGTTGGTGTTGCTGAACCTGCCCTTCGCTCTGGTGGGAGGCGTGTTTGCCGCCGGGATCACTCATACCGATCTTTCGTTAGGCGCCCTGGTGGGCTTTGTAACGCTTTTTGGCATCACGATCCGCAACTCAATCATGCTGATCTCACACTACGAGCATTTGGTAGGCGAGGAAGGCATGAACTGGGGATTGGATGCTGCGTTGCGCGGAGCTTCCGAACGCCTGTCGCCGATCCTGATGACGGCGCTGGTGACAGGACTTGGACTCCTGCCCCTGGCTTTGGGCAGCGGCGATCCTGGCCGGGAAATTGAAGGGCCAATGGCGATTGTAATCCTGGGCGGATTAATCACCTCGACCCTTCTGAACCTGCTGGTGTTGCCAACTCTTTCCCTGCGCTTCGGGCGGTTTGAGCCGCGCGGTCAGGACTGAAAACCGCTCTGAATGGTTTTCAGCAACCTGCCATGGTAACGTCCAGCGCCCGTTCTACCGCGGGTTGCCTCGCCCCATCCGTGTCATGTCCGCCTGAATCTGTGTATACCCCGTCGGGATCTGAAAGAGCGAAGCATCGATCGGATCCGTCGAGTATGAAGTCACACGGCTCGTGATCTCGATGAGTGAATTGCTGGCGGTTGAGTTTGAGGCCGAAGCGTTTTGGGCCGGTTGCTGCTGGTCCGAGGGCTGCTCCTCATCCTGTTGTTTCTTCTTCTTATGCCCAAAGCGGCCGAAGCCCCCCAACATGCCTCCGATGGCCTTGGCTGCGGCTTCGCTGGGCGTCGTCGCGCTGGATTGGGAAGAATTCGTGGACGATGTTTGAGATGGGGATGAAGTTGAAGCTGAAGCTGAAGTCCCCTGGTTCGGCGCCTGGCCCGCCGCGACCAGGCTGATGACCTGCATCATCGGAAGCCCTTGCGGAATCTTGCCGGTTTTGTAAAGCTCCACCATCGACTGCGACACGCGTGGGTCCGTGCCAAACGCAGCCGACGGAGTCCAATTGATTTCCATGGCCATTCTCTTGTAGAAATCGGCAATTTCCTGGTAGCCGCTTACCGAAGGAGCCACCCAGGAATCGATTGAAGTGTCAAACGAGCCGCTCTGTGTCCCATGGGTGGCGTCCGTGGCCTGCATTTCCATTTTGACTTTCATCGTCACTTCCTGGGCATTCTGGCCTAGAAAGGTCTGGGTGCGGCCCGTGGGATTCACTTCGATCTTCGGCGTGATGGTCACGTTCGTGTTTTTCTCATGCGCTTCGCGCTTCATTTGCTCATTCATGCGCTGACTCATTTGTTGGACAGCTTCGCGCATCTGCTCAAAAGTCATCACGCTGTAGCTTTGCTTCTGAGGGTACACGTTGATGATGCGTTTCCCGTTCAAATCGATGATCTCGTAACTGCCGTCCGCTGAATCCCTGCGAAGATAATTGCCCTTCACATAGGTGACGCTCTCCATCGGCTTCGTTGCCTCACGCATCGATTTACTGAAGATGCTGAGCCCTTTCACCATGCCCATCATCGCCCCGCCCGTCATCTGGCTGGTTTGCGTGTACTTGAAATCAGCCCAACTCAGCGTGGAGATCAGGAACATGGACGCCGCCACCATAACAACCCATTTCTTGCTCATGCTTCCCTCCTTGAATTTCCCGTTTGATTCTGGACTACCGTATGTGGCTTATCCTAGTTGAGGTTTATGTTTTCGTCAACCACATTCAATGGTCGTTAAACTTTTTGATACTTCCCCCTTTGGCCGTGCCATTTCCTAACCTTGACTTGGATAGACTACAAATATAGACTACATAAATACGCTGGGCGCGCCTGATTTTATTTCACCGGCCTGGATGAGGATTTTGCGACAAGGATGAGACCTTCCACTACAGGAAGAACAAAAACGGTTGACGGGCGCATGCCCATTGCGCCCAAGAACACAATTCTCCGGGCTTTGGCAGGGCGTGTGAAGACTAAAATTTTCCCAACGAACCCTAATCAGCCTTTGAAATCAATAAACCATATATGGGCAGGTCCATCAACCTCAAAATGGGCATGGGCTTTAGCGAGAATAAACCGCCAATGCAATTTTTAAGGAACGAACCCTAACTATGTAAATTTGACCTTATAGTTTTTATTATATGAAACTTGTAGTGGAAGCAGGATGTAGCAAAACTTGGTTTTTAGGTCTCCGGGTTTTCCACGATGGTAGCGCGGACTCGTTATGTAGGGGCGCATGGCATGCGCCCTGGGGGGGCGGACGCCATGCGCCCCTACGGGGGGCCTTCTATGCTCCTCCAGCCTTAGCTGATTCGCCTTTCTCAACTCGAACTTCAACCATGCGTTCCGCGCGGAATTGGG